>Ga0163163_10000529_pt1 | contig 34010 bp, 36 predicted proteins | sample S65metaG_FD_119766 | JGI IMG/M metagenome (GOLD analysis project Ga0163163, IMG submission 119766) | Switchgrass rhizosphere microbial communities from Kellogg Biological Station, Michigan, USA - S6-5 metaG | ecosystem: Host-associated > Plants > Roots > Rhizosphere > Soil | place: USA... | reverse complement strand
TAGCGCAGCCCGGTAGCGCACTACGTTCGGGACGTAGGGGTCGCTGGTTCGAATCCAGTCTGCCCGACTAGTAAGGTTCTGTAAAGAACCTTTTTATGTTTTATGTTTATATCATAGAATCAGCAACTACTTCGAAATGGTACTATGGGTCTACGAAAAGAACGCCCGCGGAGCGACTTCTCGAGCATAACGGCAATCATCATCATTTTACAGCTAACAAGGGTCCCAGGAAATTGATCTTTGTTCGAAATTTTGACACCAAGATGGACGCCTTCAAGTTCCAAAAGAAATTAAAATCACTTCGCGATAAAAACTTTATTCGAGCAGAGTTTTCTCAATTCTTTTTAAATGAATAGGGCATCCCGACCCGTCGGGAGGGTCGCTGGTTCGTCCCGATAGCTATCGGGACCAGTCTGCCCGACTAGTAAGGTTCTGTAAAGAACCTTTTTATGTTTTATGTTTATATCATAGAATCAGCAACTACTTCGAAATGGTACTATGGGTCTACGAAAAGAACGCCCGCAGAGCGACTTCTCGAGCATAACGGCAATCACCATCATTTACAGCTAACAAGGGTCCCTGGAAATTGATCTTTGTTCGAAATTTTGACACCAAGATGGACGCCTTCAAATTAAAATCACTTCGCAATAAAAACTTTATTCGAGCAGAATTTTCTCAATTCTTTTTATCATAGAATCAGGAAGTACTTCAAAATGGTACTATGGCTCTACGAAAAGAACGCCCGCGGAGCGACTTCTCGAGCATAACGGCAATCATCATCATTTTACAGCTAACTTTTATTCGAGCAGAGTTTTCTCAATTATTGCACCTAACAAGTTCCTTGAAATTTTGAAACCGAGAGGGACGCATCAAGTTCAAGAAGAAATTGACATCAATTACAAATACCAATGTCTAAAAATATACGCCGTATAGATCTTCGAGAGTGAAATTCGCATCACCAACGCGAGTTGGATGGAGCGAATGATCATGTCATGAAAATTAGATTGATTGAAGATAATTTGATCTAGGTGTGATTATTTACCTCAGCCTGAATCCTGCAAATGAGAAAAATCCTATCGCAAATTTATCCGAATTAATAGGTGAATTACGATGCAGGTTTTACAAGAGTGAATCGTAAAAGTAAATACAGCTTTATATACAACTTCGAAAGAAAACAATCGTTTAAGACAATTAAAAGAATACATGTCATGAAATTTACAACCATCATTTTTTCGACGTTGATTCTGGTCACTGCTTGTCAAAAGAAAGATGTCCGACAGAAACAAACCAGAACCACATGTGCAGTTTCCGACCTTGCTGATAGTTTGCAGAAAGGAATCGACACTTATTATCCGTTTTGCGGCACTACTACTGACATAAGTGGAAACAGCAACAACGGCTCACTGACAGGAGGAGTATTTACAGCTGATCGCTTTGGAAATGCTGGCAATGCAGTGCAGCTGACTTCGGATAGCTCGACAGTGTGCTCAAGTCATACTTATGACAGTCCTCAGAACTTCACAATTAGCATATGGCTAAAAACTACTTCCATGAATATGGGAAGAGTTGTAACATTTGACGAGTCACAATGCGGTCACATTGATAATTGGGACCGGACAATTTTTATAATTAATGGACAAGTTGGCTTTTTTGTTTTTTCCGGAACTACTCAAAATATTGTAGGAAATCCCGTTATTTCCGATAACCAGTGGCATCATTTGGCTGCTTCATTAGGTTCTGACGGAATGAAACTTTACGTTGATGGAAATCTTGTGGCCTCTAATGCTACCGTTACAACCGCCCTGGCTTTTACGGGATACTGGAGGGTTGGTGGTTTTACAAACTCAACACCAGTTGGCAGCTATGACGACTTTATTATTTACAACCGAGTATTGAGCCCATCCCAAATCGAAAAATTGTCGCAAGATCGGTAAGTAGTCGAGCAAAGATAATGTCGGTGACTAAATAGACGGCCTCAGCTTGGATCGGTTGAGGCTGCCTAAATAATAGAGTTAAGGGCTACTAACAAAAAAATAGTGCGAGGTATCAGAAATTCGAAAAATGAAAAACACGAAATCTCTAAGCCGTTAAGTTTCTTTCATTAAACCTGTCAGTTACACATATTTAATAGCTCAGGTGGATTCCATCTTCGTCGAATTTGTTGCCCGGCTGCTTAAATGCGCATTATGAAAAAACCCCACCATTACGTGGGGTCAAATCCAAGCAAAAAGCCAATGAATGAGGGTCGCTCTACCAAAATATAGCTTCTCTTTAAGACCTCATAATGGTTTGCTGTTTATTTGACTTTTAGCAATTTATTCCAGTGACACAATAAAAAGGCCTGCCCGGTTTCTATCAATTTTTCCATTCTGACCTGCTTATCAGGACCGAGACTTTGTAATCATAGATTCGAGGGCATCTCCGTCAGTCCTACGTTTTGTTGCTTGTAGCATTTTACCAGGAAAGGCGCGCAGACTATGCCGCGGAGCAAAGTTTCGCGATCTTTTATCTATAAGCCGCTAAAATGACCTAAATTAGTAGAGCCATCGTGAAATATCTGCTTATAATACTTGCATTCATTGCCTGCAATAGCAAAACGCCACAGCAACAGGGGGCTAAAACAGGAAATTCAATTGCTTTAATGGATTCGTCGATCAAGGTGATCAGGAACATCGATATCTATGATGAATGCAACTATAAAAAGGCTGACTTGCTCATTGAACTAAAAACTCACAACAAAGATTCGTTGCTCCAGGCTGCACAAGTGCTGGCTGGAATCCTTCAAAAGCAAATCGACTTCGATTCAACCTGTGCAAGGAAAGACAAGACTGTGGAACTATTTTTATACGACAAAATGGATGGTTACAAAGAATCCCATTACTTCATCCGTGGCGGCGTGGCTGGATCACAATCACCCAAAGCAGAATTTGGAAGTTTTTAGCCTGCCCAGTGACGCCTCCCCTGTCTTTTTAAATCAAATCTAAACAATGGTCTATCGAAGTTTTCCGTCCTAGTTTCGCTAGTCTTCTCGTAAAAAAAAAGCGTCTTTAAAGCTTTCAATTCCAAATTTTATTTTGTATTCTTACCGTTCGAACAATCTTATTTCGTACTCCTGAAATTCTTCTAAAGTCTCCAATTCGGAAAACTCTCAAATTCTCTTTCTATCCAATGTTTGATGTTTAATCTACAACAAGAACTGCTTTTTGGCGGTTGTGGCGCTCCAGTACTATGAGGTTCCTGACAAGCATCATTTTATCAATTTAAAAAAGCGATCATGAAATTATTATTACAAAGACATCGGGGCGATGTCGTCTCGTTTGCCAATTTTAGAGAGTATCTCAGGCCTATAAAGATCCCTGTAACAAACATCTCTAAGCATGTGCTAACCTTTTGCCTTTTTGGCGTTGGTGTATTCTTTAGCTCTATTACAAAAGCTCAATCATCTCCGGCCGATTGCAAACTCGGGTGCACCTCGAACGACGTCCAGGTTAAGGCAGCCTATCTATCAGATGCAGGTGGAAATAAATTATCCACTGGTTTTGTCTGTCCCTCAAGTGGCACTGCCGCTGTTTATCTCACTCTGGAACTGACGACTAAAACTCCACGGGTTGGTGTTGTAATTTTTGCCAACATAAAAAATTTTACCGGAGGAACGCCAGGCTCTGTAATAGCCACGCCTTCGCAATGTTTTGGTGTCGCCCTGAACCAGCCGACAAATAAAGTTACATTCCTAAATCCGTTTAACTGGGCATGTGGGACTCCGATTGTAATGACCGACGTATTTCTCGGATGGGGAACCGGTAATACGAATTTTTGCACCGGCACAGGCTTTCAATGCCCGGCCACCTCATCAAAATGTTACTCGTTGCCACCGGGTCAATATATAGCCATTGAAACTCCCGTTCCACACGACCAAACAATTACTCAGTGTTCAGATCAAGCGGGAGGCACGACGTCCACGTTTGACCTGACTAATGTTTCGGTAACAAATTCTGCTAACGTAACAATTACATGGTGGGAGAACTTTACGGCTCCAGGCACGTTCAGTAACCAGATATCGAGTCAAAACCTGGCAGGGTATTCCTCAGCAGGCAAAATTATCTATGCGAAAATCACAAGTAATGCTGACAACAGTGTTTTCACAGTAGCGACGATAACTTTGGTCGTAAACACGACTCCAAATCTCACAATCACTAATCCTGCTGCGGTCTGTTCCCCTGCAACCGTTAATATTACAGCGGCTGCCATAACTGCCGGAAGCACACTGCCAGCGAACACGACGCTCACTTATTACCTGGACAATAGTAATAGTCTGGGCACCCAGATTACCAGCGCCACGGCGCAAAGCCTGGGCAATGGTAAATATTGGATTAGGGCGACAACTGCCACGACACCCCAATGTAGCAATACAAAATCTGTAACCGTAACTGTTAATAACACACCTGCTGCTCCACAGGCGAACGTAACACAACCTAATTGTTCTACTTCCACCGGAACAATCGTGGTAATTTCGCCTCTAGGCGCTGGTATCACCTATAGTATTGATGGTACGAACTATCAGTCCTCAGCGACGTTCCTTAACGTGCCTGCAGGTACTTATAACGTCACGGCACAATCAAATAACTGTACTTCGTCTCCAACGTCCAAGACAATAAACCAGGCCCCGGCCGCGGCCGTCGCGCCATTGTTATGCATCCTGCAGCAACCGGACTTATGTGGCAACTCCACCGGCGCGCTGCGTGTTACCTATCCTACAGGAAGCGGTTACCAGTACAGCAAGGATAATGGAGGAACCTGGCAAACAAATGCCGATTTCACTGGCTTAGCTGCAGGTTCTAATCCAAGTATCATAGTGAAAAATCCGGACGGTTGCATTTCCTCCGCCACTAGTTGCAGTAATGCAGATCCAACTTGTCTTTCATCAACTACCCTGAAGACTTCGATCACGGAAGAAAACATTACGCAATCCCAAACAACGTTGAAAGCCTATCCAAACCCTTTCAGCGATAAAGTAAAGTTTGAATTAACCTCCCCGGTAAGCGGGAAGGGAAATCTCGAAGTTTACAATATGTTGGGACAAAAGGTCAAAACAATCTATCACGGTTTTATTTCTGCTGGTACGCAAACTTTTGAGCTAAATCTGCCGACTCACCAAATAGCGAGCTTGATTTATGTTTTGAGGATTGGCGACAAAAAAATATCCGGCAAGCTTTTACAGATCAATCGATAATTAATGCCGATACAAAAAGCTGTCTCATGAAAATGAGACAGCTTTTTCATTAAGAAATAATGGGTAAGTTGTACTCATTGTGCAAGTTCTTACTCTGCGATCGAATTATATTTTAAGCCATAAATTTCAGAAACGCTTATCTTCGCCCCTTAATGAAAATACTCATTAAGCAGGCTTGCATCGTTGATCCTACTTCACCTTTCAACGGACAAATCACTGACATTTTTATTGAGAACGGGATTGTCAAACAGATAGGGAAAAACCTGACTCTTTCCGCCGATCAGGAGGTCAATATTGAGGGGCTTCATGTTTCACCGGGATGGATGGATGTCTTTTCCAATTTTGCCGACCCTGGTTATGAATACAAAGAAACGCTGGAGACAGGCGCGCAAGCCGCAGCTGCGGGGGGCTATACCGACGTAATCGTGATCCCCAATACAAATCCTGTCATTCACAATAAGGCCAACATTGAATACATCATTCAAAAATCGAAATCACTCCCTGTAAATATTTACCCCGCCGGTGCCATCACAAAAAATACCGAAGGAAAGGAACTGGCAGAAATGTTCGATATGCAGATCAGCGGTGCTGTTGCATTCACCGACGGTATCCAACCGATTCAATCTTCCGGATTGCTTTTAAAAGCACTTCAGTATGTCAAAGCTTTTGACGGTGTCATCATTCAACTGCCTGATGATAAAAGCATCAATCCACAGGGGCTAATGAACGAAGGAATTATATCGACTCAGTTAGGTTTGCCAGGGAAACCTGCGATAGCAGAAGAACTAGTGATCGCACGAGACATTACAGTGACGATGTACGCTGAATCCAAAATTCATTTTACCGGGGTAAGTACAAAAAGTTCAATTGAATATATCGAAGGAGAAAAGACCAAAAATGACGAAAAGAATACATCGGTTAGCTGTTCTGTCACCCCTTATCATTTATTTTTCTGTGATGAAGACCTGCAGGACTACGATACAAACCTGAAAGTAGACCCGCCTCTTCGATCTAAAGAAGACCGTGATGCATTGCGAAACGCCGTGACTGATGGTAGGGTGGACTGCATTGCCACACATCATTTGCCCCACGAGTTCGACAGTAAAATCCTGGAATTTGAATACGCCAAATATGGAATGATCGGACTTGAGACGACATACGCAGTATTGAATACATGTCTTGAAACCATTAGCCAGGAAAGGTTGGTCGAAGTACTATCCACAAATCCAAGAAAAATCTTTAGAAAAGAAATAGGCGGTATTCGTGAAAATGAAAAGGCAATTCTTACCTTGTTTGTACCAAACCAAAAATGGACCGTTACCGAATCCGACCTTAGGTCCAGATCAAAAAATTCACCATTCATTGGAAAAGAGTTAACCGGGAAAGTGATAGGCATAATCAATAAAGAGAAACTATTTTTGAACCAATAAATAATTCTTATGGAAAAAAAGGTAATGACACATGTGCAAAAAGGCTTGCTTGTGTCACTCATACTGATAGTAATAGGCATCGCGGGTTACTTCACCAAGTTGTTCGAACAAAGTTGGTTTTCATGGGCCTCCAATGGAATCTTATGTATCGCGGTGATCTGGGGCTGTGTTACTTATGCGAATCAAATGAACGGGCAAGTTACCTTTGGAAACGTATTTACACACGGATTCAAAATGTCCGTGGTTATTGCATTGATATTAATTGTGTGGGTCATATTGGCTATGACGGTCCTGTTTCCCGAAATGAAGGATAAGTCCCTTGAAATGGCGCGACAGAGAATGGAAGAGCGGGGAAACCTTTCTGACAGCCAGATCGAACAAGGAGTTGAATTCACAAAGAAATTCTTTATTCCTTTTGCGATCGGTGGAACTTTGTTAGGAACACTCATTTTTGGGACAGTCGCTTCCTTGATTGGTGCCGCGGTTGCTAAAAAGAAACCAGTTAATCCACTGGATCAAATGGCAGCATAATGGATATTTCTATTGTCATCCCTTTTTTAGACGAATCAGAATCTTTGCCGGAGTTGACGGAATGGATCCGGAATGTCGTTACCAAAAATAATTTCTCATACGAGATCATCATGATCGATGATGGAAGCACCGACAGTTCGTGGCAAGTGGTGGAAGAATTACGCAATAAAAACCCTTGTATTAAAGGAATAAAATTCCAGCGCAACTATGGCAAGTCAGCCGCGTTGAATGAGGGCTTTCGTGCTGCACAGGGAAATGTGGTCATTACCATGGATGCCGACCTGCAGGATAGCCCTGAAGAAATCCCCGAACTGCGACGTATGATCCTCGAGGATGGATATGACCTTGTAAGCGGATGGAAAAAAATCAGGCATGATCCCTGGTCAAAGACGATACCTTCAAAATTTTTTAATTGGTTCACTACAAAAGTTTCAAAAATAAAACTGCATGATTTCAACTGCGGCCTGAAAGCGTATAAATTGAAAGTGGTAAAAAGCATTGAAGTGTATGGTGAAATGCATCGCTATATCCCATTGCTTGCAAAATGGTCAGGCTTTAAAAAAATTGGGGAGAAAGTAGTTGAACATCGGGCGAGAAAATATGGGAGGTCAAAATTTGGGATGACCCGTTTAATTACTGGTGGCCTGGACCTGGCGTCCATTGTATTTGTTGGAAAATACGCCAAGCGGCCCATGCATTTTTTTGGAACATGGGGAGCATTTTTTTCCGTCCTTGGTTTTTTTGTTTTCTTATTTCTTACTGTGTCGAAATTCTTTTTTGATAAAACAGGATTAACACAACGACCCCTTTTCTTTTTTGCTATCCTGTCCATGATCATCGGTACACAACTTTTCGTGACAGGTTTTATAGCCGAACTCATTTCCCGAAATGCCCCGGGACGAAATAGTTATCTCATCGAGGAGAAACTCGGATTGTAATGCAGAAGATCATTATCATAGGGCCCGCACATCCATTACGGGGTGGCTTAGCTACGTTCGATCAAAGGCTGGCAAAGGAATTTAACAAAAATGGAGATGATTGTTCCATTTACTCGTTTTCATTACAATATCCCTCCTTTTTATTTCCTGGAAAGACACAATACAGCACTGACCCTCCGCCGAAGGATCTGAAAATTTTTTCGGTTATCAATTCTATCAACCCACTGAATTGGATAGAGGTCGGCAAGAGGATCAAAAACGAAAGGCCGGACATTGTTGTTGTCCGTTACTGGATTCCCCTTATGGGGCCCGCACTTGGTACGATCCTGAAGAAAGTAAGAAGGAATGAGCATACCAAGATTATTTGCATTGCAGACAACATTATTCCTCACGAACACCGGCCAGGTGATAAAGCCTTTACAAGATATTTTTTAAAAACATGTGATGCATTCATCGCTATGAGTGAAAAGGTAATGGGCGACCTGCGGAATTTTGTACCAAAGGATAAACCTGCCATACTCGTTCACCATCCTTTATATGATAATTTCGGAGAGATCATTTCAAAGACGGAGGCCAGGGGAAAATTAAAGATTAAGAATGACGAATCAATCGTTCTCTTCTTTGGGTTCATTCGAAAATATAAAGGGTTGGATATACTCCTGGATGCGATGAAAATCCTCAAGTCTCAAATGTCAAACCTCAAATTACTGATTGCGGGAGAATTCTATGAAGATGAAAAACCGTACTTAGAACAGATCAATAAGCTTGGGATTAACGATAATGTAATATTGCGAACCGATTTCATTCCTGACAGTGAAGTGAAATATTATTTATGTGCGGCAGATGCCGTGATACAACCCTATCGGAATGCAACGCAGAGTGGCGTCACCCCACTCGCCTATTATTTTGAAAAACCAATGATCGTGACCAACGTGGGTGGTCTGCCATCCCTGGTACCTAATGAAAAAGCGGGTATTGTTACAGAACCAACCGCACCTTCTATTGCGAATGCCATTCTTCACTTCTATCAATTAGGAGAAAATTATTTTTTACCTCATCTTCGCAGCGAAAAACAGAAATACAGCTGGGCCAACCTGGTGACAGCAATAAAAGATCTCGGGAACCGTGAAACGTGAAAAGGAATAAAGTTACCGGCCGAGGAAAAATTTAACATGGGTCAACAAATGCGGCGAGCTGCACTTTTCTGTAAAACTTAACCTTGCAGAGGGATAGAAGAGGAAATCTCCAAATGAAAGGAAACGATTTTACGAAGTCGCGAGAGCTCTGTCGTGGAAATTGATGCAGTTTTGGAAACTGCCGTCGATTTAATTTATTTTAAAAGCGATCCATTGAATAGTGTTGCCAAACTGTTGAACAAATGTTTTGCAATGCTTTCTAATAGGTTAATTAAAAAAATTCAAGTTTCACATTTGACCTTTGACGTTTTGACAAAGTGTTATGATCTATCGAAGCAAAGCACCCTTACGAATTGGATTGGCCGGTGGTGGCACCGATGTGAGCCCCTACAGTGATCTTTACGGCGGCGCGATCTTAAATGCTACTCTTTCACTATATGCACACGCTACTATTGAGCCGATTGAAGAAAACAGGGTGATACTGCACGGCATAGATCAGAAGGAGGAAGAATGCGTAGAGTTCATGGATGAAATACCTGCTGAAGGCAAACTGATCTTGTTGAAGGGTGTATATAACCGCATACAAAAAGACTATGGCGTAAGTGTAAAAAATTTCAGGCTGTCAACATTTGTCGATGCACCGGCAGGGTCAGGGCTTGGAACTTCTTCGACATTGGTAGTAGCAATTGTGGGTGCCTTTGCAGAAATGTTGCGTTTACCATTGGGAGAATATGATATCGCTCACTACGCCTATGAAATAGAAAGAAAAGATCTTGGACTTGCCGGTGGAAAGCAGGACCAGTATGCTGCAACATTCGGGGGAGTGAATTACATGGAATTTTATGACGGAGATAAAGTCATCGTAAACCCTCTTCGGATCAAACAACAATATTTATTTGAGCTGGAAAATAACCTACTGTTGTATTACACTTCAAAAAGCCGTGAATCAGCTAAGATCATTGAACAACAGGCAAACAATGTAGTAAACCAGGAAGAATCTTCTATCGAGGCAATGCACCAATTAAAACAGCAGGCGCAAATGATGAAGGAAGCACTATTAAAAGGACGCCTGGCCGAGATCGGTGAGATCCTGGATTTTGGGTTTCAGCAAAAACGAAAAATGGCCCACGGCATTAGTAACGAACTAATGGAAGAAATTTACGAAACGGCAAAAGCAGCGGGTGCCACTGGCGGTAAAATATCAGGAGCCGGTGGCGGAGGATTTATGATCTTCTATTGTCCAGGAAATGCGAAGTACAAAGTCGCAAAAAGTTTAGAGAGATTTGGGGGCGTTCATCGCACTTACCAATTTGTAGAGCATGGTTTAACAACGTGGACGGTGTAGCAGAGAGTGGTGAATAGCGAGTAGTAGTGAGTGGTTATTAATGGAAAATCAATTAGCAATGACGGATAAAATAAAAAAAATAGTACAGGCGTCGATAGAAACCAAACAACAGGTTTTGCAGAATGAAGAATTGATCAATAGAATCGAACAGGTTGTGGAAGTAGTTGTAAAGGCCTTTCAAAACGGCAAGCATGTATACTTTTGCGGCAATGGTGGAAGTGCAGCTGATGCCCAACACCTGGCTGCAGAATTTTCGGGACGTTTTTATGCGGACCGAAAGGCTTTGCCCGCAGAAGCTCTTCATTGCAACACTTCCTATTTAACAGCTGTGGCCAATGACTATGGTTATGATGAAGTCTACTCAAGAATAATTGATGGCATTGGGCAGGAAGGGGACGTGCTTGTTGGTCTTTCGACATCAGGCAATTCGAAAAATATCATTAAAGCGTTTGAAAAGGCAAGGGAAAAGAAAATTATTACAATCGGGTTTACCGGTGAAAGTGGTGCCCGAATGAAATCGTGTAGTGATTACCTCATTAATATTCCTTCTACCGACACTCCACGTATACAGGAAAGTCACATTATGGCGGGGCATATCATTTGTCAATTGGTAGAGGAGCAATATTTCAAGCAAAAAAATTAAAATCAAAAGCCCGATTTCCCCAAAAATCCAAAATCCAAAAACCTAAAACCCAGGAATGGTTAAAGAAGCAATCATACTAGCAGGAGGTTTGGGTACACGACTTCGTTCGATAGTTTCCGATCTCCCGAAATGTATGGCTCCAGTCGCAGGGCAACCATTTCTTAAACATGTTATCCGGTACTTACTCTCCCAGGGCATCGAAAAGTTTATCTTCTCATTGGGTTACAAGCATGAAGTGATCGAGGAGTTTCTGAACAATGAATTCCCGACTATTCATTATGAATGCTCCATAGAACAAGATCCACTCGGCACAGGAGGAGCCATTTATCTCGCTTGTAAACGGGCAAAAGACAACAATATTATTGTAGTGAACGGTGATACTCTTTTTAAGGCCGATCTGAAAAAAGCTTTTTTATTCCATACTGCAAATAACGCGGATTGCACGTTGCTGTTGAAACCGATGAAGAACTTTGACCGTTACGGGGCGGTTGAACTGGATGATAATTACGCTGTGAATAGCTTCAGGGAAAAACAATATTTTCAAGCTGGCGACATCAACGCAGGCGTTTATATCTTGAATGTCGAACAATTCATTGATAAAGATTTCCCCGAAAAGTTCTCTTTTGAAAAAGATTACCTGGAAAAATATTATACCGAAAGGAAAATATTCGGAGTGATAGAGGATCGTTATTTTATCGATATTGGAATACCTGCAGATTTTCAGAAGGCGCAGGAAGAATTAAAGCAGATTCCCTTACATCTTGAAAACATTGATCCGGATTGGACGCTTTTCCTGGACCGTGACGGTGTCATCAACTACGAAAAGGAAAATGACTACATATTGAGTTGGAGCGAATTTGAATTTTATCCCGGAGTTACAGAGGCCATCAGGTTACTTTCGGAAAAATTTATCACCCTCATTGTCATCAGTAACCAACGGGGAGTGGGCCGGGGTTTAATGAGCGAAAATGAACTACTCGACATTCAGCGTCGAATGAGGTTCGAAATCGAGAAAAACGGCGGTCGTATTGATAAGATATATTACTGTACTGCCACCGATCCTCGCCATTTTTACAGAAAGCCCAATCCAGGCATGGCATTGCAGGCCGCAAAAGATTTTCCCGCCATCGATCTTGCAAAGACTATAATGATCGGAAACAAGCTCAGTGATATGAAATTTGGCCGTAATGCAGGAACATACACAGTCTACTTAAAGACAACTCACCCCGAACAGGGACTTCCCCATGCGGATATTGATCTCGTTTTCAATTCCCTTATTGATTTTGCCAAAGCTTTGTAAAATTTTTTCCGCTTACACTTTTAAGAGACTTTTCCCGTTATTACGGTCTGGATTCTACTGTAACTTCGTACGATATGCTGAACCAAGCTCTCCTGAAAAATTTTTTTCGATTCCTGGCCATTTTCATTATCCTGAATATCTTCTTGATAGACATCGGCACGGCTCAAAAAATTTCACAGGCGGACAAAAAGAAATTAGCGGAAAAAGAGGATTCATTACGACACCTGGCGGCCGATATTATCCTGGATAGCCTTACTGCATCCAGGATGCGGTCTGATAGCTTGTTCATAAGAGCCCTGGTTCGTGCATTACAAGTTAAAAATTCATTTTATTATCCTTTCGATTCCATCCAGGGCATTTCGAAGTTATATGCACCCGACAGTGCGTTCAGGATCTTTACCTGGAATATATCTTTTGATGATTATTATTCCCGCCAACGAGGCGCCATACAAATGAGAACAAGTGACGGCTCATTGAAACTAGTTGCCCTCCGCGATTATTCTGAATTCACTACTGATGCAATAGATTCCATACGAACAAAGGCAAACTGGATCGGAGCGGTATATTACGATATTATAAAGACAATCTATAACGGAAAAAACTATTACACCCTGATAGGCTTTGATAACAACAGCGCAATGAGTAACAAGAAATGGGTTGAGGTAATGACATTCGATCAGAAGAATGAGCCTGTTTTTGGAGGCCAGTACTTTAATTACCAGCAGGACAGTGCTAAACGAGCGACGCAGTATCGTTATAGCCTCGAATATAAAAAAGAAGCCCGCGCCATTTTAAAATACGACGAAGAAAGCAAACTGATCATTGTTGATCATTTAATTTCGGAGACTGATGAACCTGATAATAAATGGACATATGTTCCTGATGGAGACTATGAAGCATTTAAATGGCAGAATGGCCAGTGGATGCACATCGATAAACTGTACAATTACAAATTAGAAGAAGGTCATGCTCCCATCGGCGACCCGCTCCTCGATGCAAAAGGGAACCCAAATGAAAAGAAGCTGGAAGAAAAGTCAGAGCAAAATAAAAACAAGAAAGGCAACGAATAGTAGAAAATTATTCATCCAATTTTAGTACAGCCAAAAAAGCCTCTTGCGGCACTTCTACATTCCCAATTTGCCGCATACGTTTCTTTCCCTCTTTTTGTTTCTCCAATAATTTTCTCTTACGGCTTATATCACCGCCATAACATTTTGCTGTAACATCTTTTCGTAAAGCAGAAATGGTTTCCCTTGAAATGATCTTTGCCCCTATCGCCGCTTGTATGGCGATCTGGAATTGCTGTCGTGGCAATAGTTCTTTTAATTTTTCACAAAGTTTCCTTCCAAAATCCTGTGCCCGACTACGATGGATCAATGCACTCAGCGCATCAACTTTATCACCATTCAATAAAATATCCATTTTTACGATATCGCTATCGCGGTACCCGATGGGATGATAATCGAATGATGCATAACCACGCGTCTGTGATTTTAATTTATCATAAAAATCAAAAACGATCTCGGTCAATGGCATTTCAAACATCAACTCGACCCTGGTTTGGGTAAGATAATGTTGATTCAATAAAATCCCACGCTTACCCAAACAAAGGGTCATGATGTTGCCGATGTATTCAGGTTTACTGATGATCTGGGCTTTGATATAGGGCTCTTCAATCCGATCTGTTTTTACGGGGTCCGGAAACTCAGTGGGATTATTAATAATAATCTTCTCTCCTTTTGTTGTATAAGCAATAAAACTGACGTTAGGAACCGTAGTGATCACTGTTTGATCAAATTCCCTTTCCAATCTTTCCTGGATGATCTCCATATGAAGCATCCCTAAAAACCCGCAGCGAAAACCAAAACCAAGCGCCTGCGAAGTTTCCAATTCGTAGGTTAATGAAGCATCGTTCAATTGCAGTTTGTCCATACAATCGCGCAGCTCGCCAAAGTCATCTGTATTCACTGGAAAAATTCCTGCAAACACCATTGGTTTCACTTCTTCAAAACCTTGTATCATTTGCGGATCTGGATTACTTGCCAGCGTGATCGTATCACCTACCTTAACTTCTTTCGCATTCTTAATGCCGGTGATAATATAGCCTACATCTCCGCAACCAACTTCAGGTTTTTCTGTCATCTTTAATTTCAGTATCCCAACTTCATCTGCTTCATATTCCTGCCCCGTTGAAACAAATTTTACTTTATCGCCCTTTTTTATACTTCCGTTTAAGATGCGGTAATAGACAATGATACCGCGAAAGGAATTGAATACACTATCGAAAATTAATGCTTGTAATGGTGCATCGGGATCACCTTCGGGCGGAGGAATTCGGTCAACTATAGCTTCCAGTATTGCATCAACTCCTAAACCTGTGCGCCCACTCGCCAATAAAATTTCTTCGGGTTTGCATCCGATGAGCTCAATGATCTGGTCCTTTGTTTCTTCGATCATCGCCCCATCCATATCGATCTTATTGATCACCGGAATAATTTCGAGATCATTTTCGATCGCCAGGTATAAATTGGAAATAGTTTGAGCCTGTATACCCTGAGCAGCATCAACCAGGAGCAGAGCGCCTTCGCAGGCAGCAAGGGCGCGGCTTACTTCATAACTAAAGTCCACATGACCGGGAGTATCGATCAAATTCAGAATATATTCATCGCCCGCTGAAGCTTTGCCGGAGGCAGGTCGTTTATAATTGATCTGGATAGCATGGCTTTTAATGGTGATTCCCTTTTCCCGTTCCAGGTCCATATCGTCCAGCACCTGGTCCATCATTTCGCGTTCACTGATAGTATTGGTTGTTTGTAAAAGGCGATCCGCCAGGGTCGATTTTCCGTGGTCTATATGTGCGATAATGCAAAAATTCCTGATGTTCTTCAACAAGGTTTTCTTTTAGTGCGCAAAGGTAATCAAAAGCTTCGAGCTGTTAGCTATAAGATACAAGACTTTAATACGGCGACGCACTTTTGCTTATATAACTTCCTCAAACAATTTTTGCGTTCATCGGATCAAGCAGGTAGACGATATGATCTTCAATTGCTTTTGCTTTTTCGATGAGCGATTTATCGTGAACATATCTATCGATATTCGAAGGCCGGTGCAGCAGCTCCTTATTGTAAACCGCGACAAATGGAGAATAGTGGAGGGAAAAATGCCAGTCAAGAGTTAGCTTCTTAAAAAGATCAGCGTCATTGTAGACCAGTTGCTTATAATGAATAAACAGATATTGCTCCTCGGGCAGCAGTCTCATGTGTCTCAGGATCATTTTATAATAGTATATCCATATTTTTAAGAATTTTTCGGTATAGACTTCAAAAGGTTTTTTAATCCTTCTCATTTTAAACCATTTCCACATTAACCGAGACAAGCCTCTTTTTGATTCAAGGCTTTTGAGATCGACTTGTTGTTGACGCGGCACCATTGAATTGATAGTCGCCGTATAATCTCTTACTATTACAAGATAAAAAGCAAAAGGCAGTATACGTTCGTACGTGTCAAGATACAAGCAGGTCCTGTGGTCTTTCCAGCCCCATTCGCCATACTCCCTATTTCTTGATTCGATCAACTTTCGCATTTATCGATTTCTACTCAGGTAAGCGGACGAATGGGCTTGTAAATGAGTCCTGTCGTTGAATAATTTCTCTTTTTCAGCAATCGCTCATGCATTCTTAGAAAATCTGGATCCTCGACCTGGCCCGCTCGACTCCCCTGATCGGGACCAACCGTGCTCTCACCGATAAACAAGCCACATTGACGTAGCCATTGGGTGACAAGAGACGTTCTGGAGCGATGCATGCCTGTAATGATCAGAACTTTTGGATTCTCTTCATCATACATTAGTTTTCCTGTTGTTGTTTTCATGAAAGATCATAGGGCACGGTGTTTCACACGAGAAGAAAAAAGCTTTTCCCGAGAAAATGCACAAATTTGTTTTGGCTTTCACCAATCCGGTCTTCTTGAGAAATTCGTATTCTCATTTGTAGGCACCTTCGCCTGGAACCAGGGGAATTATTTTAGATTTTGCTTGTGAGTAAAAATATAGCAGGACCAAAAAATTGAGATAGTTGTTTGTATGACGACGAGAAAAAATAAAACTTTCTCAAGCGGCTCGTTTATTTTTTTAATGGTAAATTCCATACAAAGCGTTAGACCATAAGCTGCACGCTCAACCTGGCAAACACTCACTTTAGAAATTTCTTTTTGTCTTGTGGCATGCAGCGTGAAGCTTGCAGCCAATCAAATGATATGAGCCGACGGATCCCTGTACTTTATCACCTTTGTAATCGCTTTTTTACAATGCATAAAATTCGTTAATTCGCCATCATGGAAATCGTAATACGCAGCATTGTCGAACAGGACGCAGAAAGAGTCAACGAACTTTCAAGGCAGCTTGGTTATAAAATGTCCACTGAGCAAACCCTGGCAAATATCCGAGGGGTATTATCTGCCAAAGGGCACACTGCGTTTGTTGCACTTCATGAACACAAAATCATTGGTTGGGTCGGTGTGGCTGAAGCCTTGCAAATAGAAGCTACCCCTTTTTGTGAGATCAGGGGTTTAATCGTCGATGAAGAATACCGGGCTCAGGGAATTGGAAAATTACTGATCGAAAAAGTAAAACAATGGAGCAAAGAAACCGGGAATAAGTCGCTAAGGCTTCGATGTAATACGATCAGAAAAGAGGCGCATTTATTCTATCTGCACCTGGGGTTCAAGGAGATCAAGGAGCAAAAGGTTTTTGAGATGAATATCTAAATCCCAAGTTTCTCTCTTAACTTTTTTGTGAGCTTTATCTTTATCAGTTCGTAGCTCTGTTTAATATATCGTTCCCAATCCTTCTTATTCAATTTTGACGGATCAGTGACCAATACCCATTTTGCTCTCGCCATGTACGGTGCAGGTGTAAAGCCATTTTTATTGCTTATTTCATCGAACTCATCATCAGGGACCTTGAATGAGCATGAAAATGGTGGCTCCAGTGAAGCAGCGCAAAACATCTTATCACCCACTGAAAACACAAGATCATTTCCCCATTTTACATCCTCGGTAACCGCGCGCAATGAAGAACAAATTTTCCGTAGCATTTCAGTATCCATGTTCTAGATTTTAAATTTTAAACTTGATCACGTTAATTTCCCCGTTCTCATATCCAATGATCGCCTCATTGGCCATTTTTATAAAGAGACCTGTTTCAACCACTCCTGGGATGAGGTGCAAGGCCGTATTTAATGCAGAAGCATCCAGAATCTCGTCAAAATAGCAGTCGAGAATATAATGACCATGTTCTGTAACAAATATCTCGTTGTTCTTTTTTCGCAAGCTTATTTTGGTACAGAATCCCGCTGTAATGAGTTTTTGTTCTACCTGTTTATATCCAAAAGGAATTACTTCCACAGGCAATGGGAATTTTCCCAGTTGCTGAACCAATTTGGAACTATCAGCGATAATGACCAATTCCACGGACGCAGCCGCTACGATTTTTTCCTGCAGCAAAGCGCCACCACCACCTTTGATTAGCTGACCTTGCGGATCGATTTCATCGGCTCCATCGATCGTCAATTCTAAGTCAATATCATTCAAGTCAGAGATCGGGATACCGGCCTTTTCTCCCAGCTGCTTTGTTTGAAGGGAAGTGGGAACCGCTGTTATTTCCAAACCCTGTTCCACTCTTCGTCCTAATTCTTCGATCAACCAATATACAGTGCTGCCAGAACCAAGACCGATCTTCATCCCTTTTTTTACAAGATCAGCGGCATAAACTCCGACGTTCCTTTTTATTTCATCCCGGGGCATAAATCGCTTCCTTTTGTAATAACTATAACCATCCTGAACGTCTGAAGAGGTAGTAGATAAGAAGGCACAGTGCGACAGTTCCCAATAAAACTGCATAAAAACCATAGGGCCATTCTGTTTCCGGGATAAATTTAAAATTCATGCCATAGAAGCCGGCAACCATGGTGGGTACCGCAATAATAGCCGCCCAGCCCGCAAATTTTTTGGACACGTCATTTTGTGAGATGGATATCAAGGAGAAATTTGCTTCCAATGCAGTATTCAATAACTCTCTCGTGTTTTCAACCATTTCATTGATACGAACCACGTGATCGTATATATCACGAAAATAAGGTCTTGTTTCTTCAGAAATACTTTTTATATCAAATCGCATCAACCGGTTACAAACGTCAACCAGCGGAGATACGGCCCTTTTTACCTCGAGCAATTCCCGCTTTAACTGGTATATCTGTTCAGTCGTTTCACGGGTGGGTTTTTCCTTGAAAATTTTATCTTCAATTGATTCCAGTTCTATTTCCAATTGATGAACTACAGGATAGTATTGGTCAACGATAAAATCCATTATAGCATAGAGCGCAAATCCGGGGCCTTTATCCAGCATTTGCGGTGAGTTCTCACATCGTGAACGGACATCGGCGTAGGAAATCGAGGATCCATGTCGCACGCTGACAATATAATTGGACCCCACAAAAAAATGAGTTTCTCCAAATTCAATATGTTTTTCCTTGTTTATTTGCGCTGTACGCAACACCACAAAAATGGAATCTTCATACATTTCAACCTTTGGTCGCTGATGGGCATTGTGTGCATCCTCAACGGCAAGATCATGTAGTCCAAATTCATGTTGCACCTGTTCCAGTACCTCTTCTGAAGGCTCATGTAATCCAATCCAAAGAAACTGGTTGCTCTCTTTCAAGAATTCATGTACCTGGCTTAGCGCAACATCCGCTTTGCGGCGGCCATGCGAATAAGCAACGCAATTGACGATCGTCTTTATCGAAGTTTCACTGTAAGAACTAATCTCCATACCTGTTGATTAGTATTATTAAGGTAAATTTTTTTATTAAGTAATCCTGCTTTTTAAAGAAAAATAATCAAGGCTGGCCTAATATGTTCTATAGACGGCGACTGCGATCAATTTACTTCTCGGACCTTTAAACAAAAAACCATGAACCGTAAAAAATTCCTGCAACAGGCGGTACTAACCGGTGGCAGCATCCTTACCGTTCCTGTTGCTGCCTTAAGTCAAACGAACTCTCTTGACCCCTTGCCGCCTGAAAAAGTGAAAGACTTTGTCATAGCAGGGCACGGCAATATTGACAAAGTAAAGAGTATGCTCGGCGAGATACCTACACTTTTATATGCTACATGGGATTGGGGAAATGGTGATTTTGAAACAGCGCTTGAGGGGGCAGGTCACGTCGGTAACAAAGAGATCGCCAATTACCTGATTAGTTTGGGTGCAAGAGCCAATTTGTTTGTTTTAACCATGCTTGGCAAAACTGAGATTGTAAAAAACTTCCTCGAGACATTTCCCCAATATTTGAAAGCAAGAGGCCCCCATGGCCTTACTCTTTCTCATCACGCCCAGGCTGGAGGCAATGATTCAAAAGAATTGCTCGATTACCTCCAATCCAAAGGTTTGACTGAGGATAAAATGGCATTATGATAAATGATGATAAAAAATAAAATCTGCTATCTTAGCATCTCTTCCCCGGCTTATTTCTGGTCATTTCTTAATGCTAAAATTGATCTATGAGAAGACTAAGTTTACTCACCATCATTCTGCTAGTTGCGTCGCACGCATGGGCACAAAAAGACTACAAGGTCGTTTTTGACCTTACAAGCGGAGACACACTCTCCCAGCAAACTGCCATACGCTGGGTAAATGAAATTATCAAGGCTGAACCTACCGCACAGGTGGAAGTTGTCATGTTCGGAAAGGGCTTGCCGCTAGCAGTACAGGGCAAATCAGCCTTAGCGAACGATGTGATGAGTCTTGCTACCAATAAAAATGTTGCATTTAAGGTGTGCGCAATAGCACTGGCAAATCAAAAAATTGATAAAAGCCAGTTACTGACCGGTGTGCAAATCGTTCCGGACGGCATTTATGAAATTGTAAGTAAACAAAGGGAAGGATGGGGCTATATAAAGGTCGCTCATTAATAGCCCCGCATCAAATCCACTATTGAGGCGTACCAGCATCACGCCATTGCTTGAAAACGGCAATGGTGCTGTCGCTGAGTTTTGAGTGCATCGCTGGCATAAATCCCTTGTCTCCCGGGTTTAAGTTAATACGACGAAGGGCTTCATCGATACTGGATTTTAAACCGTCATAATTATCCAACGCTTTTTTATTGCCACCCTTAGACGGTATGTGACATGGAGAACAATTATTTTCAACAATTGATTTTACATTTACAGCATAGCTGACGCCAGAAGGATTTGGTGCGGCGTTGGCTGTAGGCTCGGTCATAGCTTTTTTCTTGCTATGACAGCCTGCAAGTACAATTACTGAAAGGCAAATAACACCTACCGGGATCAAGAATTTTTTCATTGGTTTGTCAATTTGAGTTTAAATATATTTAATAAATGGACGTAAACAACTGCTTACGTCCAAATTATATCGTTGATATATGGAAAATGGTTGACCGCCACATTATTTCGATGCATTTTTTTAGCTTTGATAAATAACTGTCATGAAAGCCATTTCTGCTCGCCTAAATAAAATAGTTGACGATCATTTACCTTCTTTGCGAAATGTTAGCATCGAGAAATTTCATTTCAAGCCCTCCTCTGCCAGGTGGAGCAAGAAAGAGATCCTGGGCCACCTGGTGGATTCGGCACAAAATAATATTCGACGATTTGTGGTGGCACAATATGATGAGCGACCGAAAATTGTTTACAACCAGAACAAATGGGTAGCCATTACAAACTACCAGGAGTACCAATTGACAGATCTCATTGATCTTTGGTATCAACTTAATAAACACATTTGCCAGGTGCTGAGATTCATGCCAGATGAAATGGGTAAACGACAGGTTCAAACAGAGGATTTACATGACTTACGATGGCTTGCTGAAGATTATATAAAACACCTGCTTCATCATTTGCACCAGGTGCTCGACCTCGAACCGGCAGCTTATTCATAAAGATTTTTAACCAGTATATTTAGCAGAGCCCTGTCTCTTATCCCCTTAGTTTCATAAATTACATGTATGTTTCCAATAGGTGATGACAATTCAGACCGGACAATAACTCCTTATGTCAATTACGCGATCATTGCTTTGAATGTGATCGTGTTTGTTTTTTTTCAACGCTTAAGCGGCGATAATGCATTTACATATTCCTATGCAACAGTGCCGGGAGAAATTCTGAGCGGTCACGACATTGTTACGGATCCAGACGTATTTGTAGATCCAAACACGGGCCAGAGGTTTTCGATACCGGGCCTGGGGCCTACTGTGATTCCTGTTTATTTCACTCTCATTACCGCCATGTTCATGCACGGAGGCTTTGCGCATATTGCGGGCAATATGCTTTACTTATGGATATTCGGAGATAATATTGAAAATGCTCTTGGTCACAGACGATATTTATTGTTTTACCTCCTCTGTGGAATTATAGCTTCACTTAGTCATGTTTTTGCAACAAAACTCCTCGGGCAGAATCTTCTGGTCCCAAGCCTGGGAGCTTCTGGCGCCATCTCGGGTGTATTAGGTGCTTACATATTGTTATTCCCCCGAAGGAGGGTCACTATGTTTTTTGTCCGGTTCATTACACACGTTTCCGCCCTTTGGGCCATTGGCATATGGATCGTTTTCCAGATAGTAAGTGGTCTGGGAATGCTTGGTGGCTCCGACACAGGTGGTGTAGCCTATGCAGCGCATATTGGAGGATTTCTTGCGGGGTTGCTCCTTGTCAAGCTTTTTATGCCGCGGAGCAGGTATGCGTAAAACCGTTCGGTTCGTAATTAGGTTATCTTTTTATCCAACGTCAATTTTTTCATTAAATCAAGTTTTATCTCATCCACTTCATTTTGGCCGGGAGCTTAATGCATGCCAGGTAAATTTGATCAATAAAGGCGGAAAGCCGCCTGGGCCCCAAATCCGAAAGGGAACGCCCTACCGCCGCGATTGAGCATCCCGGGGCTTTTTTCTTTTTAAATATCCGTTTTTGGAATCTGCTTTCTTGTCAGCGCGTCATGAACAATTATATAGATCAGGTTGCCAATCATCGGCAAGCAAACAACAGCTACAATCCAAAATATTCTTCTTTCGCCCTTAAGCCTGAGAACCTGACGTAAACTGAGCGTATAAAACACAAAGCCAAGCAGGACACTGATCACCACAACAATGATATGAAGGGGTGTGCCCCTGCCAGGTATTGAAATGCCAACAAGGAATAATATGAAGGAGACGAAAAGCAGAACAAGTAAAGAAAGATTTTTCATTACTTCTTTTCCTTATCTGCCACCATAATTGTGCCTCTTTGAACACCCAATACGTTCCTGATCCGGCATGTTGATTGATTTACTTAAGTAAAACATAATAATATGATACGAAAATTAAAATCGGGAAAATACAGGCTGTATTCAAAAAAGAAAAACCCGAAAACAAATAAGCGGAGAAACCTGGGAACATTTGATTCACTGCAGGCGGCTCAAAAACACGAAAGGGATGTTCAATATTTTAAGCGACACTAATAAACACGCTCGCCCTGATCTTCGTCCAATAATTTTTTGACGAGGCTATCATCAAATACCTCATGCTTGTTTGTGATCACCTGGCGCAAAAGGTCATGGATCGTTATTACACCTGCAAAATCCCTATCATCATACGCTAACAGGTAACGCGTCTTATGAGAATTCATAAGATTCATACAGTATTCAACGGTGTCGCTTAACACAACGATCGGCAAATCGGTTGTCATTACTTCATCAACCCGTGTCGTATCGCTGTGTTTTCCTTTCAGGATCACATTCCTGGAATAGTCTCTTTCTGAGAATATACCTTTATATTGATTGCCATCCATGACAACCAGATAGCTGAGATTAACTGAATTCAAAAGTTTCAATGCATCAATCACAGGTGTCGAAGGGCTGACCTCGTTAAAAGGTTTGGTTTTTGTCTTAAGAACATCCCGAACAGTTCGCATATGATCTATTTGTTTCCAAGATCGCATTTATTTCTGTTATAGAGGCTGATTTTCGTCAGGTTCTAGCTACCCAAGACGAAATAATTTATAAAGAACATATCCAATAATCGCTCCGGAAGTATTTAATATCACATCGTCTATATCTGTACTACGAACGCTGGTGATCAATTGCATTAACTCAATAGATATGGAGACAAGCAGGCAAACAATAAATACTTTTAAATAACCAGAAAACTTTGGGAAGAGCAAAGGAATATAAATACCAAGCGGCAATAACATGACTAAATTACCAACGACCTGTGTACTGCCTATCTGAAATTGTTTAAACATAAGGAATGGATGCAGGTTTATTCTTTCCTTTGTATGAATACGATTCAAAACCCGCTGCCACCAGCCGTGGGCTGCAACTTCGCGGAACAGCATAAAATAGCCAGTTAAAGTCAATACCATAAATACATAAACAAGGAAACTGGATTGTATGAATCCCTGCAATAAAGTTTCCTGCCTTTTTTTATAGACACCAATAATCATTACAAGAATCATGAAGCAGAGCCCAAAAGCAAGACTGGCTTTACCTCTTAAACCCGCTGCTGCAAATTCTTCATGGTATCTTGCTCTGAAATAGAATAAAGCAAGAATAAATGCGGGCAGTAAAACAGCTATTTTTTTCATCTTATTGAAGGAGTATTTTTTTCAGATCTGCCTCGCTAACAGTCAGTAAATTCACCGAAGGCAAACGCCTGGTCAGCTCCTTCCAGTGTTTATCTGCAGAAAAAACTTTTTTCAAAATAGGCAATGCTTTATCGACCTGTTTATTACTTGCAAGAGTAATAGCTGTCCAGTATTGCATTTCAAGATTTGAAGGCATCAGTTGCATTGCGGCATTATATTCATTCATTGCCTTTACCATGTCGTTTTTTTCTGTAGCAAGGTCACCATTGTTCATATGCTCGTAAGCAAGGTGAACAGTATAAAGTCTTCGTAACTCTTTAATAGGCTCCTTGCTGTCATCTACCCTGAGATCAATAGTTCTTTCATCCCATGGCTTACCTTCTGATATACCAGGCACAACGATCAAGGCAGCAGACTGCTGACCACGAATATCACCACCGACCCTTTGCGCAGCTTCCAGGGCAACCAGCATTTTCTCGCCAAGCGGCCTATCGCCGCTGGATTCAAATGCAGCTGCCATTGCTTTCGAAACCTGATCCGTCAGCATCATATTCGACTGAACAGAAAATTGCTTCCCCTCAATTTGTGTGGCGTATTGAATACAACCTTTCCCGGTATGGGCAGCTACATTCCCTTTCGAATCGACGATCGCTACTTGTCTTACCTCTCTCCCTTCATCATCTTTTAACAACGCATCCAAAGCCTCCTGCGCTGTTAAGCCCCTTCGCAAAAGGTCAAGGCCGCGAATACCAAAAGATTTATTGACAAAAGATTGAGTAGCCACTGCACCCACCCCTGCCTCCGCCCAACTTACAGCAGTGCCCACGGAAAACCAATGGCTCTGCACCGCCACAGCCATTTCACCAGTAACAGAATCCCGGGCCACAATGGAAAAGGTGTGAGCGAGTGGAAGAGAATTCTTAAACACCTGGCTAGTCGAAACAGCAACTGAAATCACAAATAAACTGAGCAGAAGAATTTTCTTCATAAAATTAATTTTAGTGAGCTAAAATTATGAATTCGAAACAAACTTAATCGGGTGTGTACGAACCCGGCCTGGCATTGCGTATGAGCGTGCAGATCTCAAAAAGTGCAAAAAAAAATGTACTGCCGAGTTGCTACTTTTTAACCTTGTCGATTAAATAAACCGAACTGTCCCTGAGCATAGGCAGTGATTGGCAAAAATATTTGTTCAAGACAACCCTAAAACTATTAACCGGGCTTATTCCATCGTATAGTTGACTATAATCTCCATCCGAAAAATAATAAGTATTCAGATTCATGAATATTTTATTAATAGGCACTTTCGCATCATAATTTCTATAACCATGATCTCCTTCTATAATTACTATCCTTTTATTGCCTAATGAAGTAGGCACTCTTTGTATTATCTTTCTTAGCAGGGTATTGCAATATTTTAACTGACCTAAATATCCATCCTTAAAATTCATCCGGTTGAACAGAATTGCCGTGTCCGAAACTTCTCTTCCATCCGAATTGAAAAAAAAAGGTTCATGAGGCAAAATAAGGTGCACATATACAAACCGGGGAGCGTTACTGTTCAGTCCAAGTTCGTTCAATAAGCCGCGGAGATTATATCTATTCCGATAAAGGTGATAGGCCTTGCTTTTTTTGTAGCTTTCAGGAACCCGAAATGCACCGGTAAAGGGATTTTTAATAGCAAAATTCCATCCTATATCACGCTTTATCCTGGAGAATAAAGTTTGGTTATCAATTTGAGAATAACGTACATCGCTAAAATAGGGTATTGTTTCTGTAGGTGCGCCTGCAAGATCAAAACAACCATAGTTCTTTATGTCATACCCCTCAGTTCTCAAAAATTTAACGAGCTGATTGTCTTTAAATGTTTCCATTGCCTGCAAAAAAACTCTTTGTGACGCTACTTTTTTTTCCAGTCCATTCCTTAGGTAATTTAAATTCATGGTCGATGAGAGGGAGAACGGCGTAATATTGTAGTTGCTCCTTGACTTTGTGGAAGTAAAAAAATGATTCGCACCTAATAAGGAATCCATTTCACCATTATCATAACCAAATTCTTCTTTCAGGCATTTTGAACTTGTGTATCCATCAAGCACCACAAAAAATATATCAGGTTTCTTCTGATTCACACACGTCGTTGTCAAATTCACCTTCTCTGTTTTTGATCCAAGGTTGTTATCAGATGATCTGTTTGCAATAATATTTTTAATTAACCCCCCCAATTCCAAAACAACAAAAATGCCCACCAGGTAATAAAAATAGCGCATAGACCCCGGGCTCATTTTTTTTTGTTTTCTGAGGTAAACAAAAAAAATCGCAGTAACGGCGAATATAAGTGGTAGTAGAAAGGTATAGGACACAAAAAAATTATTCCTTATAACGGACTTTAGGAAGTCGTGAAAAGCACCAAATAGAAAGAATACAGACAGAAAGTAAAAAGAAAAAACTGCGGAACTATCGGCTCTCCTTAATAATAATACACTAAGACCAATTATTCCCAGAGTTACTGCAAAATAATATGTACAAAGGCGAAAAATGACATGAGTAGGAATTAATCCAAAATTCTCATTGACACCATGCAAGATGAAAAATGCAGGCAGAAAAAAAATGAACAGAATATTTTTATTGAAGTTTCTAAAAAGTCTTTGCATCATGGTAATTACGATAAGGAATAAGATCCAACAATCCTTCGAACGTAAGATTTAAAGTTATTTTGATAAAGCATTTAAACAAAAAAAAATGAAAACTTTACCGCGTCCTTGAAAAAATAACCAAACAAATAGTTTTAGGGCCGCCAAAATTTAATTCGGCAACAATTTCGTGGTGTCATTGGTATGAGTAAGCCCCAAAGAGAAGATGACGAAAATCTGCCCCGATAAAATCACAATTTTCACAGACATTGTCGGCACAGGCGTTTACGACGTCAACTCGGGCCAAACACCAATGGCAGTTTCACATTTTTTAGCCAACAAGACTGTGGACCAGCCATATAGTATCATATCAATTGCCAGTTTATTATTGCACGGTCCTCTCATACCAGTCACAAAATTGCTTTCCGACCTTTTCATAACTGTAAGTTAAAGCGGCCTGCTGTGCAATAGCAGCATTGTCGAACTTTTCCATGTTTTGCATAAACCAATTCAGTTTTTCGGCCAGGTCGGCCGGGTCTTCATTTTTTGCAAATATGGCATTAAATCCTTCGAGGGCGTTTTCATGCAATACCGGTAAATCACTTAAAATTACCGGCTTGCCACATGCCAACGCCTCGATAATAACACAGCCAAACGTTTCATACCGTGAATAAAGGATGAGGGCATTTGACCGCTGAATGAATTTTGACAATTCAACCTGCGGAATTTCTTCATGGAAACTTATTTCCGACCGGAGGTCTAAATCTTCTACCAATCTTATTAATTCAGCAGTGAGTGGGCCAAAAATCATTAAATGAAAATTTGGATTTTCTTTTTTTAGGATGCTCATCGCCCTGATAATATCGCCCGCATTTTTTTGATAGTTTAAAAGTGAAATGTGGACGAATGAAACAGTTTTATTCTTTTCGGTAGGGACAGGTTTGAAAATGGAAGTATTAACAACATTGGGAATGACAGTAAAAGAAATACCCCGAAGAATTCTTTCCAAGCACTGCCCAAGGTACGTGGACACCACACTGATCGAAGCCGCATTTTTCATTATGCGGCGACAGGCAATTTGAATGTAACCTGGCAAATCGGAAAGTTTTGTTTCTGCCTCCGGCAAATATCCAGCCCAGTGTTCTGTGACAACATAATCAATACCCCATTTTCTTTTGATCCATTTTGCTATTATTCCAGCTCGTATTGCCACGTGCACATGCACTAATTGCGGCTTGCCATTTTCTTTTATATGGTCCTTTACAGCTTTTTTAAAAAGCCTCACCCATTTTCTAAAGGAATTTATACTCCCAAAAAAAGAAACAGTTTTTTTAAAATAGATAATATGCTCCGAAAGCCTTTCCTTTTTCGTGAAACTTTGCTCCAGGTTACGGGTAATTTTCCCTCCGTCATCGGCTTTTACAAATATCACGTGAACATTGGTACGCAAGGAGACTGCTTGTGCATGACGTTGAATAAAATCCCCATCAAATGGATCCAATTTATTTGGATACCATGATGGAAGCCAAAGTATATATGACGTTTTCTCCTCCATTCAAATTATTCCATTCCCGGTTACTGAAGCCAGGCTGAGAGATCTCTATTAATTAGACTGCTTAATAGCCGGATATCTCCCTCAAAAAAGTTTTTTAAGCGACTTCTTAATTCTTCATTCATGTCCTTTCTTTTTTCTTGACTTATATTCCAATTGGAGAAAAAAGACATTAGGGAATGCCTCATTTTCCTGGAAGGGATCATAAACCTGGCAACAGCTCTTGACTTCAGAGGAGGCTTTTTAATTACCCTATGCAGGTAAAACCATTTGATTTTTTTACCCGGATTTACTATATCATAATTAATCAGAGACCTTTTACCTAACTGCAGGAATTCTAGAATTCCAAAAAACGTTTTTTCCGGGTTGGCTTTAAAGTCCTCATAAAGCGCTATGTGCACATTTTGCCTGCCAAAAACGTCGAGATATCTCATTACCTGGTTTGAAAACAACACAGAATCTTTGTAAGGGGGTAATTCAAAATAGTCTACGGAATCGGGCAGATGGATTCCTCTTTTGCGATCTTCATCAAAACTTAGAGCCGTTTCAAAGTCCTGAATATCCTCATTGCCATCGTATAAATGCTGGCTATGTAAAGAATAAATAACATCAACCGGATTTCTTAGCATAATCAATATTTTAGCTTGAGGCGAAAATTTTTTTATCTCTTCCGCAGCCGTTTTGGAATAGAGATACCATACGGAAGCTTCTCCAATAACCTTTTTTTGGCCAGCGCCGGTGAAATATTTCAAATATTCTTCTTCTGACAATTTCAGTCTTGTTTTCAAATCACAGCCAAAATAGTGCAACTCTTTCTTGGCCATAAAAATATCTGGATGTTGGTTTAAATAGTCATTCATGGCTGTCGTTCCACACTTAGGAGCGCCGACTATAAAAAAATTAGGTTTAATCAAGCTCTAAATGACTTGAAGGGGTGAAAAAAAATCTTCATTTTCTTTCGCACAAACAAAAACATCAGCAAATTCCATATCATTAAACTGCTGGCTGCACCGATAGCTGTTCCAATCAAACCTAGTCCAGGGGTCAGTAAGACATTAAGCGTAATATTAAAAACCGTTGCCGCAGCTAAAGACAATAATGAAAATTTTTGGTACCCCGTCATTATCAACAGGGTTCCCACTGACCCGCATAAAATATTTATCAGTTGGCCGCTCCCCAAAATTATCAATGCGTCACCGCCGCCCAAAAAGTTGACTCCAAAAAAAGAGAGTATATATTTCCGAAAAAAAACAATTACTGAGAACAAGGGAAAACCACATATAAAAACAATTTGCGCTGATCTTGTCATTAGTTGCTGCAATTGAAATATATCACCAGCAGCATATAGTTTAGCGATTACAGGAGATATAATAAGGTTAACGATGGCAAGTACAAAACCTATGATCTCGCTTATCTTTAAAACTATATTGTAAACACCCACTGCTTTATTTCCCTTGAAGACTCCTAGTAAGAAAATATCTATCCTTGAATTTACAATATATAATATACTTACAAGGAAAAAAGCAGTGGCTGAATGCCTCCAAGTACTAATCTCAAACGCGGGCTTAACATTTCTCAATCTTAATCCTAAATGTCGCTGGTAGAATATGAAGGTGATCAAGAGCGTTGCCCCAATGGCAAGCAAGCTAACGGTAATAAGCCTATTAAAAGAAATTTCTTTTTTTAAAAAAAACAATGAGAGAACTGCTGTAATTATAATAGCTGGCTTAATAATTTTTTCAGCTAACTGGCTTAAAGCAATTTTTCTTTCGCCCTGCAAGGCTGACTGAATAATTATGGTGACAGACAGCATAGGTAGGGAAATAATCGCCAAAAGAAACCAGTAAATGCTTCCGATACTTTTTGCAATGGGTGTAAACTGCACTAATATCCCAGAAACAAATGAAACAATTAAAGAACCCAAAACCGCTGCAGTGATGGCAAAGAAAATAACGCCTTTTTGCATTTTGTAGTCTTTTGAAATTTCATAAACAGGGAGATTTCTTATTACTAATGTATGGGCACCAATAAGGCAAAAACTTACAAGCAAGTAAATAAAGTTAAAAACGTAGACATAGAGTCCGTAATCACTAACACCAACCAATTTTAGCAAAACATAGTTCGATAAGAAACCAAGAAGAAGTGAGAAGCATTGCAATAGCAGCAATTGTAACAAATTCCTTAGGAGATAGGTTGAAAAATATTTTTCTATGGGTATATATCTAAAAAAGGCGGCTATTATTTTTTCAAGAAATATTTTCAAGGCAGAGCAATGATATTTAAAGATGATTGGCCAGGGTTGATTCAATATATCTTATTAATTTCTCGCTGGATTCTGATATGGTTTCAATGTCGGTTTCAATCGTTAGATCGGCATTGGAAGGCACTTCAAAAGGATCGCTCACTCCAGACAAATTATGGAGCCGCTGAGGGTCACCTTCAGGTAATAATGTCCTTGCGTACAAGCCTTTGGGATCCCGTTTGAACAATTCATCCAAACTACACTTGATATATATTGTCTTTACTCCCGGGTAAATTGCTCCTACTTCTTTGCGGATCTCTTCATAAGGGTTGATGGCGCAAATAATCGGAATCACATTGTACCGGGACAACTTCTCTGCCACAAATGCTAAGCGACGAATATTAATATGTCGGTCGAGTTTCGTAAACCCAAGGTCATTACATAAAAATTTTCTGTACTCGTCTCCATCAATAATTTCAATATTCACTCCTTTACTATCAAAATATTCCTTTGCTTTCCCAGCCAAGGTTGTTTTGCCGCTTCCTGATAAACCACAGAACTGGATGATCATTTCCTATAAGCTATTGTTGAATATTTTTTGATTGACACAAATATAGTTTTACATGTGGACTCTTTCAATATGCAGTCGCAATTCTTAATGGCCGCATTTCCGGCTACCTACAATCCCTGCTATACAGCCTGTATCTGAATAAATTCTTTCCTGTTAATGTAGTAGAGAAATAAGAAATAAAGAACAGGGAACAAGCTTACAAGTTTCAGAAAAAAGATTCCTGTTACAAAACCCATCAGGTAAAATAAAACAAGCACACAACAACCCGCCAGTAACTGTGTATCATCAATCGCACAAACAATTTTAAAATAGTAAGTATGGAGATGGTGATAAACTAATTCAAGCGGCTTCGTAAAATGATAACCATCTGTTACGACAACTTTCGGGTTGTTGCTTTCAAGCGGAATAATCACACGCTGGCCTTGCTTGACAGGGTAAATTTCAGTCCCGTTTATAATAACTCTTATATTTAAAAAGCTAAGCAGTATCTGCTTTTTCCTTGTGATCACAATATAATAGGAAGTAGGAATCGTTCAGATTTTTAGTTCCATCGTTTTGCCCAGAGCTTTTACTCTTCTGTATAACAAGGCATTGAACAGAAACGCAGCTCTAAACCTATTTTAAGGCTCTTATGATTTGTATAAAATCATCAGCTACCAGGGAAGCCCCGCCCACCAGGCCGCCATCCACATCGGCACAACTAAACAACTCTCCTGCATTATTTGCCTTCACACTCCCGCCGTAAAGAATAGGAATGCTTGCTGCAATATCCTTTCCATATTGTTTGCCCAAAATAGAACGCAAATAGGCATGCATTTCTTGTGCCTGGGCTGTAGTGGCCGTTTTTCCCGTACCGATCGCCCAAATAGGTTCGTATGCAATGACAATGTCTTTTATTTTCTCTGCCGGAAGATGAAAAAGAGATTCCTTTAATTGGGTTTCTACAAATTGATTTTGTGTCCCTGCCTCGCGAATGGCCAACGGTTCCCCGCAACAGAAAATAGGGATTATGAAATTCTCAAGGCAAAGATTCACCTTATCGGCAAGCATGGCATTGGTCTCATTAAAATATTCTCTTCGTTCGCTGTGACCGACAACGCAAAAGGGAACAGCCAAAGAATGTAGCATCTCTACCGAAACTTCGCCGGTAAAAGCGCCATTTTTCCGATAATAGCAATTCTGTGCCGCGACGTAATAGTTTCGCTGTTCCTCCACTTCACTTCTTGCCATCAGCAAATAAGGAAAGGGAACGGCAAACACGGCCTGTTGGTGCTCCTTTAGTTTAATATTAGCGGTTAAAATATCGTCCAATAATTTTTCTCCCTGTTGAAATGTAAGATTCATCTTCCAGTTAGCAGCTGCTATTTGCTTTCTCATATCAAAGTTTAATAAGTTTCAAAAGTTCCATGGGTTCCATAAGTTTCACGGCTTAACCTTTGAAACCTTTTGAGCCAGTGAAACGTATTGAACAGTTAATAATGCTCGAAGATATGCTTCAGAATACTTTTTTCTTTTTTTGAGATCTTTTTGCCCTTTAACTTCTTCCAGCTCTCAATATCAGTTAATGCTCGTTGAAATTCATACCGGTCAATTCCGTCATTTCCCCATGAAAAGCTGGGAAGATACTTGGGGGTAAGACCGGAGCCAAATACATTGCAACACACTCCCACGACGGTGCCCGTATTGAATGAAGTGTTGATCATGCTTCTTGAGTAATCCCCCATAAGCAATCCGCATTTATGTCCCGCATTCACCTGTCCCCTGGGGGTCCAGATCTTTACCTCTCCTGCATTGTTTTTCAGATTTGAATTAGAAGTACCCGCACCAAGATTGCACCACTCCCCAATCACAGAATCGCCCAAATAACCATCATGCGCTTTGTTTGAGTATCCAAAAAGTACAGAGTTTTTAACTTCACCGCCCACGATACAGTGAGGGCCAATAGATGTTGCGCCATACACTTTACTGCCCATCTTCAATACCGATCCCTCGCCCAGGGAGAATGGCCCACGGATCATACAACCCTCCATCACCTCTGCATTTTTGCCAATGTAAATGGGACCGGTTGAGGCGTTCAGCATAGAATGCTCGGCCCTTGCTCCCTTTTCAATAAATATATTGGACGGCTTAATGAGTGTATTCGTTTTCGAAACAGGCTGTGATTTTTTTTTCGAAGTGATCAACTCAAAATCCTGCTGAATGGCATCAGCGTTCCATTGAAATATCTCCCAGGGGTATTGAAGCGCCCTTATTTTGTCCTTTATGGTAATAGCCCGGGATACCTTTATTTTGTGTGGTTCGATAACTTCTTTCTTCGTAAACCTGAAAACTATCCCTGCGTTTCCATTCGCCGAAACAAATTCGCCGTTTTTTAGCTTCAGGATTGTCTTGATTGTTTTTGATGTAGGCAGCACGTTGCCATGTATCATCAGGAACACATCGTCACCGATATTTTTATCAATATGAATAGAGTTACCGATGTCTTTATAATCATCCTCCCATTTGTCGAATGAAGGTAAGTTAAGATATCGCTCCCATTTTTCACGAATGGTCAAAATGCCAATCCGAATGTCCTGTATCTGCCTGGTCAAAGTAAAAGGGTGCAGGTTCTCCGGCTGACAAAACTCTTCCGTAAAAATGATCTTGGCCATGAAAGGGAATATCCTTCAAAAATAAGAAAGAACTTATTTGCAAATTTTTAGCTAAGAAAACAAAAACCTCCCGAAGAATCAGGAGGTTTAAAGTATAGCCATGAAAAACAAAAAAATGTAATTCAGCTTAAAGCTAAATAATTATTTTTTCTTCTCATACTTCTTCTTGAACTTGTCGAT
>Ga0163163_10000528_pt1 | contig 34012 bp, 26 predicted proteins | sample S65metaG_FD_119766 | JGI IMG/M metagenome (GOLD analysis project Ga0163163, IMG submission 119766) | Switchgrass rhizosphere microbial communities from Kellogg Biological Station, Michigan, USA - S6-5 metaG | ecosystem: Host-associated > Plants > Roots > Rhizosphere > Soil | place: USA... | reverse complement strand
TGCCAGATCGACGAGAAAGTGATGCTTGTTCGGCATCGACATCCGGATCTCGGCGACCTCGGGGTGCGCGGCGAGTACCTCTTCACCCATCTTGTACAGCGTCTGCTGCAGCGCGAGGCTGTGGACCGACGCGAACGTCTCCAGCAGGATCGTCCGGATGCTGGCGAACAGCTTTCCGTAGTCGTGCTCCACCCCGATGAGCCGCCACCGGGCCGTGACCTCGGTCGCGAGGATGCGGTCGTCGGTCTCGGTGAGCGTGGTGTACGGGTCCAGGGCGAAGCCCCAGAACTCGGACCCGGTCGACTTCAGCACCACGAGCCCGGCGAGCCCCGACAGGACGTGGGCATCGTCGCCGTCGACGGTCACCACCGTCGTGCGGCGCTCGGCGCCCGCCCGGCTGAACGCGTGGTCGTGCCCGGCGCCACCGACCGGGATGCGCTCCCAGCCGTACTGCTCGATCTCGACCCGGGCGCCCGTCACCCAGCTGAACGACGCGGTGAAGTGCCGGCCGAGCCGCAGCGCGAACTGTTCGATCTCGCCGATTCCGTCCCGGGCGAACGCGTAGGCGGTGTTCTTCTGCGCGTCCGTGGTCAGGATGTGCGCGTTGTCCCCGGTGAGGTGTGCGTCGGCGAAGTCGCCGCGCAGCGCTGACGACACATTGAGGTCGGTGATCACGTGGACCGGCGTCGACCGGTCCACGTGCACCAGCCGTACTTCCGCCTTCCCGAACTGGTTCGGTCCGAGCACGATCGCCATGGCGCCTCCTAGTGATCCTGGGGACAGCGGTTGCCGAGCAGGCGAAAGAAGATCGTCTTCGTCTGCCCGTCGACCTCTGCCGGCGTGGTCGACCTGGTCCGTGCGGTCCGGCGGGTCCACACGTCGCCGGTCGCCATCCTCGTCCTGTCGGGTGCAGGTCGTGGTGACGGCGACGTTTGGCGGATGTTTCCCCTGGTCTCCGGACTGGCCCGTCGGTGTCGTGGGTGGGACCGCGTGAGAAGGCCGCCGCGAGGAGAATGCGCAGGGTTACCCGGCGCGTGTTTTCGGTGACAGTTCCGCCGCGGTGTCGGGCTGGTCGCGCGCTGGCCATGGCGGTGCCTCGGCAGCTGGCGGATGTTGTTCTCCCGCCCGGCGGGCGGTGGGAATTCGGCTATGCCCCCGGTGGTTCTCGTGAGGCACTCTGATGGTGGTTCGGGCATCCGTCCCGGTAACTGGGCGGCGCCATGGGGGAGTTGTTGGTGCCGATCGTGGCGGGCATTGACGTGGCCCGGGAATGTTCACGAGGGGTGACATTCCTTCGGCGGGCGTCCGGCCGACCGTCGCCGGGGGCGGCTTGACGGGCGGGCCGGGGGTCGGCCGCGGGTTGGCGATCATGGCGCTGTGGCGGGTGTTCGTCCCAACCGATGGCGTGGGGGCGCCAGCGGGCCGGATTGCGGGCTTCGGGTGTGGCAGTGCGTCGGCCGTGCGGCACATGGTCGCGGCAGCGTGGTGCGCCCGGAAGCGGCAACAGAGATGGTCACGCGGCGTGGGAGGGCTTCGTGAGCATTGCCCGGAGAGCGCGACTCTCCGTATTTGCTTTGTCGACGAATAGTAATGGTCGTCCGGGTGACAGCTGTATATCGCTTGCTCGGGGCGACGACACCGCCGCCGCTGGGTACCGTCCGACGAAGAGGTTTCGCGCGGACGCGCTAGTGGGCTCGAGGGTGCGCGTAAAAGATCTTTCTTCGCGTGCTCGGCGGCTGTTGTCCCAAGGAGCACTAATGGCGGTCCCGGAGATCGGAAGAAGGCGAGAAATGGTCTTCTCCGCGAGCGAACGCGTCAGGGGAGTCAGCCAGTCCTCATCGATCGGCGGTCGGCGCGGCCACCGCGTGTTGTTCGGCCTGGTCGCGGCCGTGCTCGCCATCGTGGTGACCGCCTGCTCCGGGGGTTCCGGGGGCCCAGGCTCGCCCGCTGCGCCCACGACAACGACCCCGCCGGCCGCGAGCATCAAGATCACGCCGGCGGATGGTGGCACCCGCGTCGTCGTCACGGACAAGGTCGTCGTGACCGCGAACGCGCCGCTGGCCGACGTGGCGGTCGCTCGCGGTGCGAGCGCGTCGCAGAAGACCGACGCCGGGACGCTGCCCGGCGAGTACTCGGCCGACCGTCGCACCTGGACCTCCAGCGGGGGCCTGTTCGCCGACAGCCAGTACGACGTGACCGCGTCGACCACGCCGGCCAAGGGCATCACGGGCACGGCGACGAGCCACGCGACCTTCACCACCGGCATCCCGGCCAAGCCGTTCAAGGTGTCCTGGGAGCCGGTCGAGGGCCAGACCGTCGGCGTCGGCACCCCGATCGTGCTGACGTTCAGCGGGCCCACCGCCGATCGCGCGGCGGTCCAGCAGCGGCTCTCGGTCGTCACCAACCCTCCGTTGGAGGGCTCGTGGAGCTGGGCCTCGGACCGGGTCGTGCGCTGGCGGCCCAAGGACTACTACCCGTCCGGGACCAAGGTGCACGTCGAGGCCAACCTCGCCGGGCTGGAGGCCGGCAACGGCCTGGTCGGCGTGAAGGACCGGACGATGGACTTCACCATTGGCGCCAAGCAGATCAGCCTGGTCGACATCGCCGCGCACACCATGAAGGTCTACAAGAACGACCAGCTGGTGCGGACCGTGCCGATCAGCGGCGGCAAGGGCGGCAAGCGGACACTGCTGACCATGGACGGCCCGCACAACGTCATCGGCAAGGCCCAGACGGTGATCATGGATTCCGCCACGGTTGGCATCCCCAAGGGCGACCCTGACTGGTACTACGAGACGGTCGAGTGGAACGTCCAGATCACCAGCGGCGGGCAGTACGTCCACTCGGCGCCCTGGTCGGTCGGTGACCAGGGCAGGGTCAACGTCTCGCATGGCTGCGTGAACGCCCCACCCGCGGACGCACAGTGGTTCTACGACTTCAGCCAGATCGGCGACATCGTCGACGTCAGCAACAGCGGGCGGCCGCCGGAGACCGACCAGCTGGGTAACGACTGGTCGATCCCCTGGGCGACGTGGGTGGCCGGCAGCGCGCTGCCGGCCAGCGCGGCCGGCGACGCGGGCGCGGTCGCCGCGCCCGCGAGCGCCGGCACCGGCCACCCCGGCGCCTGACCGACCTGATCGGCGACTCGGCAGGGTGCCTCGCCGAGGCACCCTGCCGAGTCACCACTGGCAAGGCACAGGCACGATCTCAGTAAGCAGATCACCACAGGCACGGTTGCACGGGGGCTTGGCCCGCCGTCCCGACCTCGGGGCGGCGGGCCAGGCCCCGTCCGTTTTCTCCGGGCCTGACGGGTGAGGTTCGCCCCCGCCGGGGATGCGGGGGTGGGCCCGGTAGCGCATATGTCGGAGGCGTCGGGTTGAGTAGAGGGATGTCAACGGGCCAGGGCGGGGCGGGTGTCCCGGCGGAGCAGGCGGAGGAGGCGCGGCCCAGCGCCGCGCTGGTGGAGCACGACCGGCAGGCCGCTGTGCCGGCCCCTGCGCTGGCCTCTGAGCCGGCGGCGGTGCCCGCCGCCGGCCCCGTTCCCGTGCCCGACTCCGCTACGTCCCAGGTGACGTCCCAGGCGGAAGCCGGCACGGCCGGCGCGCGGGCCGAGGCCCTTCCTGAGTCCCGCGCGGCCAGGTGGCGGCGACGTCTGCGCGATCCGGAGACCGGCCGGCCGGTGTGGTGGATCGAGATCCTCATCCTGGTCGCGCTGTACTACTGCTACACCGGGACCCGCAGCTTCGCCGAGGGATCCGTCGCCGAGGCCACGAGGACCGGCCAGCGGCTCCTGCACTGGCAGGCTGTCGTCGGCCTGGACATCGAGCTGCCGCTGAACCACTGGCTGGCGACGGTGCAACCGCTCGCGCTCGCGTCCTGCTACTACTACGCGACGCTGCACTTCATCGTCACGCCGGCGGTGATCCTCTGGATGCACCGGCGCCATCCGCGCAAGTACTCGCGCGCCCGCTGGACCCTGGCATTCACCACGATCCTCTGCCTGATCGGCTTCTTCCTGTTCCCGACGGCCCCGCCCCGCCTGCTGCCCGGTGCCGGCTACATCGACACCATGGCCGCGAATACCGAGTGGGGCTGGTGGAGCGCCTCGGCGAGCGCGGCCCCGCACGGTCTGGGCAAGGTTGCCAACCTGTACGCGGCGATGCCGTCGCTGCACTGCGCGTGGGCCCTGTGGTGTGGAGTGCTGATCGCGCGTAACGCCCGGTGGACGTGGGTGCGGGTGCTCGGCGCCCTCTACCCGCTCGGCACGGCCTTCGTCGTGATGGCGACCGCCAACCACTACATCCTCGACGTCTTCGCGGGTTGGGCTGTGCTGGGTGTCTCGGCGCTCGCCGCGACGGCGGTGACCCGTCGGTCGGCACGTCGGCTGGCCGCCGGGGACACGTCGGCTCCGCCCGGCGGCGGAGGCGGACCGCACCCGTCCGGCCCGGCGGCGTCGCCGGCCGGCGACGCCGTGGCCACCGCCGGACCGGCCGCTGCGGGGTCAGCATCCGCTGCCGCGGGGTCGGCGTCCGCCGCGGCCGCCTCGCCGACGCCTCCTGGCCAACGCACGACCGGCGAGCCCGACCGCGCCGTGAGCCAGGCCCAGGACCAGGCCCGCCCGGCGGCGAGCGGGCTCGTCACCCTTCCCTGACGTCCGCCCCTGGACCAGCCAGCCCGGTCATTGCCCGCGCTGCTGGTCCGGCGGTTGATGGCCCCGTCGCGGGCGGCCTAGCCGATGGTGCCTGTGCTCGGCCCCGGCCGGGCCTGCGCCGGAGTGGCCGGTGCCGGGCTCCGCGGGCGATGTGCGACAGTTGCCGAAGTCGTGGCCTGTTTCCGGCATGCCGGAGATGGTGGTCGAATCACACCGGAGTGTGCTCCGACGGTCGCGCCCGCCGATGTCCCAGCCCGGAGTCTGTTGATGTCCCTGTCCGCGCTGACGCGCTCGTCGCGTCCTCGGCCGGTCGCGTTCGTCGTGTCGCTGCTGCTCGTCTGGCTGCTGCTCGCGGTGCTGGCGGTCGCGGTGCGGCGCGGGCCGATCGAGAAGGACCTGGCGCGGCGGGCGACCGAGGCGGTTCGCCGGTCCGGGGGGACACATGCCGTGGTGACGGTGGCGGGGACGTCGGTCACCCTCCACGGCGATTTCCCGAGCCTCGCGGCTGCCCAGGCAGCGCTGCGGGCGGCCAGGGTCGACGGGGTCAGCTCGGCCGAGCTCGGCGCTGATGCGCACGTGACCGCCCCGGCGGCCGAGAGGCCGGTGGCCGGCGGCGCGGGGATCGACGGCGGGTCCACGGGCGGCGGCGGTCAGGAGGCCGGGGGCGCCGGCGGCGGGGCCAGCTCCGGTGGGACCGGTGCCGGCGCTGGTCAGACCGGTGCCGGCGGTGCCGGCGCTGGTGAGCTAGGCGCTGGCGGCGCTGGCGGCGACGGGACCGCCGTCGCGGCGCTGGCCGCCGCGACCGGCGGCCGTCCGGTCACCTTCGCGCCGAACAGCGTCTTGCTGTCGGCGAGCGACCGGGCGGTGCTCGACGGCGTCGCCGCGGCCCTGGCCTCGGGCACGCTGTCGGTGGTGATCGCCGGTCACGCCGACAGCGCCGGGCCGGCCGCCTACAACGAGGCGTTGTCCGTCCGCCGCGCCGAGGCCGCCCGTGCCTACCTGGTCGGCGAAGGGGTGCCCGCCGCGCGGCTGCGCGCCGTCGGCCTGGGTGAGCGCCAGCCGGTCGCCGACAACGCGGCCCCGGCCGGCCGGGCCGCGAACCGCCGCGTCGAGATCACACCCGACCCGAGTTCCTGAGGCCCGCGAGCCGGGCAGTCCTCTTCCGGGAGTCCTTCGCGGGCCTCTCCGGGGGGTCCTTCCCATGCCTGCCGTCGTCGTCCGTGGTGGTCGGATCGATGCCACGCTGGGCGAACGTCGTCCGGCGTGGTCATTGGATCGAACACGAGCATGGTAGGTAGACGTTCATGGCGGACTCGAGCATGGGGCTGCACGAACAGCCCGACGCACTCTCACCAGAGGTGGTCGACCGGCATCGGGCAATCGTTTCGTTGATGGAGGAACTGGAGGCGGTCGACTGGTACGACCAGCGGGTTTCCGCGACGGCCGACCCCGAGCTCGCCGGAATCCTCGCCCACAACCGGGACGAGGAGAAGGAGCATGCGGCGATGACGCTGGAATGGCTGCGCCGCCACGACTCGGCGCTCGACCAGCAGCTGCGCGCCTACCTGTTCACCGACGGCCCCGTTCTGGAGGCGGAGGAGCAGGCCATGGACCAGGACGGCGCGGCCGGGGCGTCGGACACGGCGGGTGCCGCAGCCCCCGCGATGGCTGACTACTCACTGGGCATCGGCGGCCTGAAGGGAAAGAGCGAATGAACCACCTGCTGCGCGGCCACGCTCCGCTTACCGAGGCGGCCTGGAAGGCCGTCGACGAGGAGGCCCGGACCAGGCTCACGGTCAACCTCGCCGCCCGCAAGCTGGTCGACTTCTCCGGCCCGCATGGCTGGGAGTACTCGGCGACCTCGCTCGGGCGCGCCGCCGCCGTCGGCGCCCCGCCGTCGGACGGGGTGCGGGCCCGGCTGCGCCGGGTGCAGCCGCTCGTCGAGCTGCGGGTCCCCTTCACCCTGAGCCGAAGCCAGCTCGAGGACGTGGACCGCGGCGCCGACGACGTGGACCTGTCCGCGCTCGAGGACGCCGCGCGAGCGATGGCGACGACGGAGAACGCGATCATCTTCCACGGCTACCAGGAGGCGGGGATCGTCGGCCTCGTCGAGGCCAGCTCGCACCCGAAGCTGGCTCTTCCGGAAGACACCAACGGCTACCCGCGGATCGTTGCCAAAGCGGTCGCCATGCTGCGGCATGCGGGTATCGGTGGCTCCTACGGGCTCGCGATCGAGCCGGACGGCTTCACGGCCATCGTCGAGACCGCCGAGCACGGCGGCTACCTGCTGCTCGACCGCCTCCGCCACATCCTGGACGGTCCGGTGGTGCGCGGGCCGGGCATCCGGGGCGCGGTGGTGCTCAGCCAGCGCGGTGGCGACTTCGTCATCGAGTCCGGCATGGACCTGTCGGTCGGCTACGTCGGGCACACCACGGACGACGTCGAGCTCTATCTGGAGCAGAGCCTGAGCTTCCGGGTGAACGAGCCGGACGCGGCGGTGGCGCTGAGCCCGGCCTAGGCGCAGAGCGAGCGCCGCGACCGGGCGGTGGCGGCGAGGGCGCTGATGTTCGACGGCGGGCGGCCCTTCTGGGCCGCCCGCCCGTTCGCGTCGTGGGGCTGGTGCTCGGCGTGGTGGGTGCCGCGGCGGAGGGTGGCGGGACGGTCGGGAGGCCGTCGCGGGGCGTCTGGCGGGGCGGGATGTGACGATGTACCCAGCGGAGCACCGGGAGGTTAGGCCGCCTTGCGTTAGGTGAGCCTAACTGGCATTCTGTAGTTGTTAAGGGAGCCTTAGCTAAGCGTTGACGCTCATGCGAGGAACCCGGACAACGAACCCGAAGTGCCTGGTCGGCGGTGGAAGCCACCGGCCCGTCCCGCGTGGTGAGGTGCGGTGCTGGTCTGCTCGTGCTTTGCTGTGTCCGACCGGACGCTGCGCAGCGTAATCGCCGCAGGTGCCCGTGACGCCGACGAGATCGGCGAGCGCTGTGACGCTGGCACTGGGTGCGGTGGCTGCCTCGAAGAGATCTCGGAACTCCTGCTGTGCCATGGCGGCGGGGAGCCGGTCGCTGGCACGGCGCGGGCCGCCTGACGCCCGCGTCGGCCTGGCCCCTGTGACGACGCCGCCTCGTGTGGTGTCGTCGCCGTGGCCGCGGTCCGATGACGCGGTGATGAGTGGAGGCTCTGGGTGGTTCGCGGCGACGACGAGGTGATCGAGATCCTGAACGCGGTGCTCACGAACGAGCTGACCGCGATCAACCAGTACTGGCTGCACTACCGCATCCAGAGTCACTGGGGCTACGACGGGCTCGCCCACCACTACCGGGACGAGTCCATCGACGAGATGAAGCACGCGGACAAGGTCGTCCACCGCGTGCTCTACCTCGACGGTCACCCCAACCTGCAACGGCTGCACACTCTGCGTACCGGTGAGAATGTACCCGAGATGCTCGAGCTCGACTACGCCCGCGAGCTGGAGAACGTCGAGACGCTGCGCAAGGGCATCACGCTGTCCCGGGGCAGGTCCGACTTCGGCACGGCCGTCCTCCTCGAGGAGATCCTCGAGGAGGAGGAGGAGCACATCGACTGGCTGGAGGCCCAGCTCGAGCTCATCCGGCAGGTCGGCGCGCCGCAGTACCTCGCCGAGCAGATCCACAAACACGGCTCGAGCTCCGACTAGCCATGCCGGCGAGCCGATCCGGCAGGAACCCCGGGCGGCGGCCGGCGGAGGGGTGAGCCCGGCCGTGGCCAGGCGGGCGCGCGCCGGGCTGACGTGGTTACGTCCTGTCGCCTGTCTGCGTCACCGAGCGGCCCTAACGGAATGTACTCGGACGAATGCCGCTAGACTGCCCAGCACAGGGCCTGGCCAGCGCCGATGGCCGCGTGACCAGGTGGACACTGCGCGGGAGGTGCGTTGGTCGCCGCGGTGACTGGGCTGGTGGCCGACGCGGTCTCGGCCGGCCTGTTGGTGGTGAACACCGAGGGCCGGGTCGTCTGGGTGAACGCGGCGCTAGCGGCCATCGTAGGTGTCGGCGCCGAACGCCGAGTGGTCCGTGACGATGCCGGCGACGGCAGTCCCGGGGCTGGCGGCGGGGCTGGCGGGGTGCCTGACGACCGCTCGCGGGAACGGCGTGACGGGCCGCTCGACCGTGCCAGCGCGCGCCGCGCGGTCGCCGACGCACGGCTGCCGCTGTCGGGCCTCGTGCCCGGCGCCGCCCCGGTCGACGTCCGCTGGACCGCTCCCGGCGGGGACGCCCGTTGGCTGCGGCTGCGTTGCCAGGCGCTCACGGTGCCCGGCGGTGGCTGGGGCGGCGGCTGGGGCGACGGCCTCACGCTCTACGAGCTCTTCGACGTCACCGCCGGCTACCAGGCGACCGCCGCGCTGGGCGGCGACGAGACCTGGAAGGGCACCTCCGACTGGGATGAGGCTGCCTGGGGCCCCGGTGCCGACACGGCGACAGTCGCCATGGTGCGACCCAGGAGCGGCACCCTGCCCGCGCCCGTGAGCGAGGGTGTCATCGAGCCCGTCCTCCCGAGCCCGGGCGCCCTGCCGGTGGTCGCGGCAGTGGATCGCCTTGGCCGCATCGAGGAGCTCACGTGCACCGGGACCTGGGAGTGGAACCTCGCCACCGGTGTGATCACGTGCTCGCGCAACCTGCTGGTCCTGTTCGGTTTCGATCCGGCCGAGAAGCCGGACCTCCGCCAGATCGAGGGCCTGCTGCCACCGCTCGACAACCGCACGATCCGGACCAAGATCGGCAAGGCGATCGCGGCGCCGGGCACGTTCACCTACATCCACCGGATTCTCGGTCGTGACGGCCGGGGCGAGCGGGTCTTCGAGTGCCACGGCGACGTCATCACGGACGGGACCGGGCGGGCGGCGCGGGTTATGGGCACCGCGCGCGACATCACCGACCTGCACCGCGTCCAGCAGGAACTGGCCCACCTCGCCGACCAGGACGCGCTGACCGGCCTGTTCAACCGCCGGGCCATCACCAACGCGCTGCGGGAGCACCTCGCCGCATCCCCGCCTGGCCGGGCCGGGTCGCTCCTGATCATCGACGTCGACCATTTCAAGGACATCAACGACCTTCGTGGCCATGCCGTCGGCGATATCGTCATGCGCGGCCTGACCCAGATCCTGCGCGACGAGCTGCCCGCGGCCGTGCTCGGGCGGCTCGGCGGCGACGAGTTCGCCGTGCTCCTGCCGACCGGCGATGGCGCGGCCGGCCTCGCCGTGGCCGAGCGGCTCTGCCAGGCGGTCGCGCGATCGCCGATCCCGGTCGACGATCTCGCGCTGCGGGTGACCGTCAGCATCGGCGTCGTCCCGCTCGCCGTCGTCGAGGACGACACCGCCGCCCTCGCCCAGGCCGACCTCGCGCTTTACGACTCCAAGGGCGCCGGGCGCGACCGCGCCCGGCTGTTCAGCGACGAGCAGTACGAGCAGGCGGCGCGGCGGGTGTCCGTCACCCAGCGGGTGCGCGCCGCGTTGGAAGCCGGTACGCTCGCCGTCGACGCACTGCCGCTCGTCGACCTCGCCGCGCGCCGGGTCATCGGCTACGAGCTGCTGGTGCGGCTGCGCGACGGGCTCACCCCGCAGCTGTCGCCCCGGGAGTTCCTGGAGCCGGTCGAGCGGACCGAACTGGTGCTCCGGCTGGACCGGTGGGTGGTCAGCCAGGCCGTCGCCGCCCTTGCCTCCGACGGGCCGCACGGGACGCTCTACCTGCATGTGAACATCTCGGCCCGGTCGGTCGACGATCCGGGGTTCGGCGACTTCGTCCTCGACGCGCTGCACGGCGCCGACGTCCACCCGGCCAGGCTCGGCCTGGAGATCGCCGAGCGGTCGACGCTGGTGAGCATCGAGCCCGCCCGCCGGCTGGCGGAAAAGCTCACCACGGCCGGTTGCCGGTTCATCCTCGACGACTTCGGCGTGGGCATGGGCTCCGTCGTCCACCTGCGCACGTTGCCCTTCAGCGGGATCAAGATCGACGGAGAGTTCGTCCAGCAGGCGGACGTCAACGCGCAGGACATCGCCCTCGTCGACGCGGTCGTCCGGATCGCCCGCACCCTGGGGATGTACACGATCGCGGAGAACGTCGACCGGGAGTCGCTGGCCAGGGCGCTCGCCGAGATCGGCGTCGACTACGCGCAGGGCTTTCACGTCGGGCAGCCGCGCCCGCTCGCCGAGCTGCTCGCCGAGCGGTCGGGCGCCGGGGAATCCTCCCAGGATGACCGCGCCGACGCCGGACGAGCGGTGGCGACGCATGGCGAGCTGGAGCGTGCCGAGCAGGAACGTGCCGAGCTGGAACGTGCCGAGCGCGAACGCGTCGAGCTGGAGCGTGCCGAGCTGGAACGTGCCGAGCTGGAACGTGCCGAGCGCGAACGCGTCGAGCTGGAGCGTGCCGAGCTGGAACGTGCCGAGCGCGAACGTGCCGAGCTGGAGCGTGCCGAGCTGGAACGTGCCGAGCGCGAACGCGTCGAGCTGGAGCGTGCCGAGCTGGAACGTGCCGAACGCGAGCGTGCCGAGCAGGAACGCGTGCGGCGGGAGCGTGCCGAGCGCGAGCGTGCCGAGCGCGAACGCGTCGAGCCGGAGCGTGCCGCGCGGCTGGAACGGGAGCGGGAACGGGCCGAGCGCGTCCGGCGTGACCAGCTCGAAGCCGAGCGCCGGCGCGCGGAGAACCGTGGCTCGGTGTCGTGGGAGCGGCCGGGGCTCGGCGACCTGGCGCCTGGTACGGCGCCACCCCCGCCTGGCTCGCCGCCGCCGACGTACCCGGGAACCCCGTACCCAGGAACCCCGTACCCGGGAAGCTCGTATCCGGGAACGACGCCTCCCTCCGGGGGCGCCGCCGACGGCGTAGAGGGGGCACCCACCTGGTCCTATGGGCCGGCTACCGGCCCGTCCACGCCTTCCTTCCCGCCGTTCCCGGCGGTCTCGCCACCTGGTGACCAGATACCCGACTACCCACCGACGGGCGGGTTCGCCCTCGGCGGGCCGCCGAGTGGACCGGTGGCGCTCGGCGGACAGCGGGGGCCCGGATTCCCGGAACCTGGGCGCACCGGCGATGGATTTCCCCTCGGGGGTTTCCCCGCAAGCAACCGGCCAGACGATGCCTACCAGGGCGGTGGCTACCAGAGCGACGCCTACCAGAGCGGCGGCTACGGCGGCTACGGCATCTCGAGACGTGACCCGCTCGGCCTCGACCGCATCGGCTACCTGGGGCGCGATCCGCTGTTCGGCGCCTGGGAGCCAACGTCATCCGACGGTGACGGTGCCGGCGGCCACGCCCACGGGAGCAGCGCCGGCCAGCCGGCCGGCGGCGCGACACCTGGCCGCCCCGACGGCCAGGACCGCCCGCCCAGCGGCTGGGGCCGGGCCGGCGGTGCCGGCCCGGCACCGTGGGACATCGTGTCCGTGGGCGGGGTCGTGGCGGCCGGTCCCGGCCCGGGTGCCGAAACCGGTACCGACGGCTTCCAGACGGGCCTGGAGATCGGCGGCGTCGACGAGGTCGGCCATGGATCGGTCGGCGTCACGGGCGGTCGGAAGGCTCCGGATGCCGACCGGGACACTGGCCCCGGGGGCGTGGACGGCGGTGACGAGCAGCCGGCGTGGCTCGGTCGCCAGCAGGCCGGTCCGGCCGGATGGGAGCGTCCCGGCGGCGTCCTGCGCGGTGACTTCCACGGTGACTTCCACGACGTGCGTGACATGGGTGCCTCTGCGGATGCGCGGGACCACGAGGAGACCGGGCCCGGATCGCGGGCCGCGGCCGGTGACGAGGCGCCCGGCGGCGAGGCCGGCGATTCGCCGGCAGCCCGGGGCGGGCGGCGGCGGGCAGACGCGCGCGACGAGGACGGGCCCGCCGGGCGGCGGCGAGCGGGGGGCCTGCAGTGGGTTCGTCGGCACACCCTCGATCCGCGTTCCGGGACGGCCGGCGCCGGCACTTCCGGGCCGCGGGACGCCGACCCGGCGGGTGACCCACCGACCGACGCAAGCCCTGTGCTGCCCATTGCCGGGGACGCCGAGGACGGTGGCGGGTCCCCGCCCGCGCCGACTCGTGACTCGGCCGAGACCCAGGTCGTGACGATCAACAACAACGGCCACCCCACCGGCGGTACTGCGGGCGGCGGGCTGTATCGCTGGCCGTAGCCCGCTGGCCGCCAATCCGCCAACCCGCCATCCGCCAATCCACCAGCCCACCAGCCCACCAGCCCACGGTCGTCGTGCGGTGGGCGACTGACTCCTGCGTCTGCCTCGGCGACGCCGAGTTTGGGTCGGCCCTGGTGGGCGGTCGCTGGGGCCTGGCCGGGCCGTGGCGTTCCGGTTGGCCTGGTATGCCGTGAGAGCCGTAACACGGACGCGCCTCGCCGGTTCGGTGAACGGTATGTGCCCGGTTCGGTGAACGATATTGCGGAGCTCGCTGGGTGGCTGGCGGGCAAATTTGAAACAATATGGAAACATGGCCGTCGCGCAGTAACGATCTGGTGAAGAGAGTTCGCTGTGCCGGCCGCGGAAGAATTTCTCGCCTATCTTGGGAATTTATTCGTGCGGGCGGCGCTGGCTGGCCTTCTCGTGGTCGGACGGAGACGCTGCGAGGCCACTCGCTCGCAAATAAGACTGGTCGGGTGGATTAACGTCAGAGTAACTTGGGCGTGCTGTCCCGGTAACCGTTCTCCCTACACTGATCAATACCAGCGTCCTAGGGAGGGCAAGGAATTGTTCGGAAAGTCCTGGCGTAGGCTCGCGCCGCTTGCGGTGCTGCCTGCTCTCCTGCTCGCGGCCTGTGGGGGGTCGGGGGATTCAGGGTCCGGCGGTGGTTCATCAGATACGATCAAGGTCGGTCTGCTGCACTCGCTCAGCGGGACCATGGCTATCTCGGAGGTGACGGTTCGGGACTCCGAGCTGCTTGCCATCGAGCAGATCAACGCGAAGGGTGGCGTGCTCGGCAAGAAGATCGAGCCGGTGGTCGAGGATGGCGCCTCGGACTGGCCGAGCTTTGCCGAGAAGGCGCAGAAGCTCATCTCGCAGGACAAGGTGGCCACGGTCTTCGGTGGCTGGACCTCCGCGAGCCGCAAGGCGATGCTGCCGGTCTTCGAGCGCAACAAGTCGCTGCTGTGGTACCCCGTGCAGTACGAGGGCCTCGAGCAGAGCCCGTACATTTTCTACACCGGCGCCACCACCAACCAGCAGATCGTGCCCGCCCTTGACTATCTCAAGGAAAAGGGCAAGAAGAAGATCTTCCTGGTCGGCAGCGACTACGTCTTCCCGCGTACCGCCAACAAGATCATCAAGGCGTACGCCGAGGCGAACGGCATGGAGATCCTCGGCGAGGAGTACCTCCCGCTGGGCTCCACCGAGGTCTCGACCATCGTCAACAAGGTCCAGCAGGCGAAGCCCGACTTCGTGTTCAACACCCTCAACGGTGACTCGAACGTCGCGTTCTTCAAGCAGCTGAAGTCCGCCGGCATCGGCCCGGACACCATTCCGACCATGTCGGTGTCCATCGCCGAGGAAGAAGTCAAGGCGATCGGCACCGAGTACCTGTCGGGCCAGTACGTCGCCTGGAACTACTACCAGACGACCGACACCCCGGCGAACACCGAGTTCGTCAAGGCCTTCAAGGCCAAGTACGGCTCCGACAAGGTGACGTCCGACCCGATGGAAGCCGGCTACAACGCCGTCTACCTGTGGGCGGCGGCGGTCGAGAAGGCCGGTTCCACCGACGTCGAGGCGGTCAAGAAGGCGGCCGGCGGAATTGCGCTGGACCTGCCCGAGGGCAAGGTCACGATCGACGGGCCGACCCAGCACGTCTACAAGACCGCCCGGATCGGCCTCATCGGCCCGGACGGCCAGATCAAGTCGATCTGGGACTCTGGAAGCCCGATCAAACCCGACCCGTATCTGAAGGGCGCCGAGTACCCGTGGGCCAAGGGGCTTTCCTCCTGACGGCGCCGGGACGATAACAAGAGGCGGTTGACGTGAACGGGTTCCTGAACCAGTTGCCGATCGGGCTGAGTATCGGGGCGGTGCTGCTGCTGGCGGCACTGGGCCTGACATTCACGTTCGGTCAGATGGGCGTCATCAACATGGCGCACGGCGAGTTCATCATGGTGGGTGCCTACACGGCGTACATGCTGCAGAGCTGGGCAGGGAAAGAGGCGGTCATCGCCGCCCTGCCGGTGGCGTTCGTCGTGGCGGGTCTGTTCGGGGTGATCCTCGAACGGACGCTGATCCGCAGGTTCTACGGGCGGCCACTGGACACGCTGCTGCTCACCTGGGGCGTCAGCCTCATCCTGCAGCAGCTGGTTCGGGACCTGATCGACAACCGCGGCGTCCAGGTCGTCGCTCCCGACTGGCTCATCGGGGGCGCCGACCTGGGCGGAATCCGGATCCCCTACAACCGGGTGTACATCTTCGTCCTCGCGGCGGTGTGCCTGGTGGGGATCTGGTTCTACATGAGCAAGACCCCGGCCGGCCGGCGGATGCGGGCCGTGATGCAGAACCGCGAGCTCGCGGCCTGCAGCGCGGTCCGCACCGACCGGGTCGACCAGATCACCTTCTTCATCGGCTCGGGTCTCGCCGGCGTCGCCGGCGTCGCGCTGACCCTGGTCGGGACGGTCAGCCCGACGCTCGGCACGAAGTACATCGTCGACGCGTTCCTCGTGGTCGTCGTCGGCGGCCTTGGTCAACTGCGCGGCGCACTGATCGCGGCGTTCGCGCTCGGCCTGCTCAATAGCTACGTCGAGTTCTGGACCGACGCGTCCCTGGCGAAGGTGATCGTCTTCGTCGCGATCGTGGCCTTCCTGCAGGGCCGGCCGCAGGGCATGTTCGTCCTTCGCAGCCGGGCGCTCACGTGAGCGCAGGAGCAAGCGAGCGGAGTGGACGTCCGAGGTACGAGGACGGCCGCGGAGGGAGTGCGGCGACGGAGCGAACTCGAGACCCAGTGAGCGCCCCCGTGACGGCCTCGGAGAGCGAGACGGCCACGGCGAAGGGCGGGTGGCGCGCCCGCGTCGTGACGCCCCAGCTGCCGTGGCGGATCGTCTTCGCCGTCGTCATCGTGCTCGGCGTGCTCGCGCCGTACGTGCTGGACCCGGCGTTCCGCCTGCCGCTGTTCACCAAGTACCTGTGCTACGCCATCGTCGGGATCGGCATCGGCCTCGCCTGGGGTCACGGCGGCATGCTCACCCTCGGCCAGGGCCTGTTCGTCGGCCTCGGCGGCTACTCGATGGGCATGTACCTCAAGCTGCACGACGCCGGCTCCGGCCACGTCCCGGATTTCATGAGCTGGAGCGGCGTCGAGAAGCTGCCCGCGTTCTGGGAGCCGTTCCGCAGCCCGATCGTCGCCGTCGCCGCGGTCCTCGTCCTGCCGATCGTGGTGGCGACCATCCTCGGTCTGCTGGTGTTCCGCCAGCGGGTGCGCGGCGCGTACTTCGCGATCCTCACCCAGGCGCTCGCCGCGGCCTTCGTGATCCTGCTGATCGGCCAGCAGGGCTACACCGGTGGCACGAACGGCCTGACGAACTTCAGCTCGTTCTTCGGCATCGACACCTACGCCGACGACGGCCACCGGACGCTGTACTTCATCACCGCCGGCGTGCTGCTGGTGATCTTCCTGCTGCTGCGGCTGGTGGTGGCGAGCCGGTTCGGCCGGCTGCTGCTGGCGATCCGCGACGGCGAGGACCGGGTCCGCTTCCTCGGCTACGACCCGACCGTCATCAAGACGATCGCGTTCGCGATCTCGGCGGTGACGGCCTCGGTCGGTGGCGCGCTGATCGTGCCGGTGGTCGGCATCGTCAACCCCGGCATGCTCGACATCGTCCCGTCCATCGAGCTGGTGATCGCCGTCGCCGTCGGCGGCCGCTACTCGCTCGCCGGTGCCGTCATCGGCGCGGTGGTCGTGAACTGGGCGAGGACGACGTTCTCCGAGGACTACCCGTCGGCCTGGACCTACTTCCAGGGCGCGCTGTTCATCGGCGTCATCGCCTTCCTGCCGAAGGGCCTGGCCGGGATCCTGCCGCAGCTGCGCGACGGCGTCCCGGTGCTGATGAGACGGCTGGGCATCAGGCCGCCAGGCCGGTCAGGCCCACCCGCCGGGCCGCCGGCCGTCGCGGTGGCCGGCGACCAGACCGTGGTCGTGCCCGAGCAGGGCGCGCACAGCCAGGAGACGGTGTGATGGCGACGTCCGAGGAGACCAGCACCATCCCGGCCCCGCGGGCCGGTGGGACGGGCGAGACGGGCGAGACGGGCGGGGCGCTGCTCGAGGTGCGCGGCCTGCGCGTCGTGTTCGACGGGTTCGTCGCCATCGGCGGCATCGACTTCACCGTGAGCCGCGGCGAGCTGCGCTTCCTGATCGGCCCCAACGGCGCCGGCAAGACGACCCTCGTCGACGTCATCACCGGGCTGACGAAGCCCGCCGCCGGATCGGTGCGGTTCGCCGGGACGGAGCTGGTCGGCCGTCGTGAGTACCGGATCGTGAAGCTCGGGATCGGCCGCACCTTCCAGACCGCGACGGTGTTCGAGGACCTGACGGTCCTTGAGAACATCGACCTCGCGGCGAGCTTCCGCCTGGCCGTCCCGAAGCTGTTCCTGCGGCGCAGGGGCATCAGCGACCCGGTCGCGCAGGTGCTGGAGACGACGCAGCTCGCCGAACTGGCGAACCGGAAGGCGGGGATCCTCTCGCACGGCCAGCGGCAGTGGCTGGAGATCGGCATGCTGCTCGCCCAGGACCCGCAGCTGCTGCTCCTCGACGAGCCCGTCGCCGGCATGACGAAGGAGGAGCGCGAACGTACCGGCGTGCTGCTCCAGCAGATCGCCAAGGAGCACACGGTCGTCGTGATCGAGCATGACATGGAGTTCCTGCGGCGGTTCGCGAGCGTCGTCACCGTCCTGCACGAGGGCAAGGTCCTCACGGAGGGGACGGTCGCCGAGGTCCAGGCGGACCCGCGCGTCCAGGAGGTCTACCTGGGCCGCAAGAAGGAAGACGACGAGTCCGGCGGCGCGGCCGCCGCTGCTCTTGGCCTGGAGGCGACGCCGTGACAACCGAGCCCGTTCTCAAGGTCAGCGCGCTGGACGTGGCCTATGGGCGCGCCCAGGTCCTGTTCGGCGTGAACCTCGAGGTTCCGGCGGGCTCGCTGGTCTGCGTCATGGGCCGCAACGGCGTCGGGAAGACCACGCTCCTGAACGCGATCATGGGCGTGCTGCACCCGACGGCCGGCTCCATCGAGTTCGAGGGCCAGACCATCACGAAGGTCCCGACCTACGACCGGGTGCGGCGGGGGATGGGCTACTGCCCGCAGGGCCACGAGACGTTCCCGCAGCTGAGCGTCTACGAGAACCTCCAGGTCACGTGGGAGGCGGCCAAGGGCAAGAAGGGCGCGATCGACGAGGCGCTGGACGTCTTCCCGCGCCTGCGGCCGTTCCTGAAGCGCCGCGCCGGCTTCCTCTCCGGTGGCCAGCAGCAGATGCTGGCCATGGCGAGAGCGCTGGTGACCGGCCCGAAGATGCTGATCCTCGACGAGCCGACGGAGGGCATCCAGCCGTCCATCGTCGCCGAGATCGAGGAGGTCATCGAGCGCCTGCACACGGAGGTGGGTCTCGCGATCCTGCTCGTCGAGCAGTACGTCGACACCGCGATCAAGCTGGCCGACAGCTTCGTCGTCCTCGACGCGGGCCTCGTCGCCCACGCCGGCACCGCCGCGGACCTGCACGACGCCGACCTGGTCCGGCTGCTCGCGGTTTGACGCCCGAGGCGCGCCGGACAGGGCGGGTCGGGCTGGCCGGGCCGAGGTCGGGGCCGGGGTCGGGACGGGCGCTGAGGTAGGCGCAAAGGCCTGCTGAACGTCACAGGACCGCACCGTGGATACGCGATCGGTCAGGCTCGATTACCGTCCGTGTCGTGGGTGTGTCGTCGGGTGGCCGTGGCCTGGGCCGGATGCTGGGCGTCGCGGTGGTTCGCCAGCGCGTCGCTCGGTCAGCCGGGCTGCTGGTCGCCGCCGTGCTGGTGACGGCCGGCGGGCAGCCGGCGACCGTGCCGACGTCGCTGACGCCGACGACGTCGGCCACCGCCCCAGCCACCGACCTGCCTTCGAGCGGACCGGCCGCGGCCGGCGCGGACGCCGCACTCGAGCCGGACCGGCCCGGCGGCCACGGCGTGGGCTTTCGCACGGTGACCATCACCGACGACGCCCGCCACCGCGCCCTGGTGACGTCGATCTGGTACCCGACCCGGTCGCGGCTGCCCGCGCCGAGCACCGCCGACGCAGCCCGCGCGCCGGGCGGCGGGCCGACCGGCGACGGGATCACCCCGGCGCGCTACGAGATCGCGCCCGAGGTCAGCTACCCGTCCCGGGTGGCTGTCGCGGCCGCGCCGCCGGAGGCCGGGCCGTTCCCGCTGGTCGTCTTCTCGCACGGCAGCGCGGGAAGCCGGCTGCAGTTCGCCTCGCTCGCCGAGGCGCTGGCCAGCCGCGGATACGTCGTGGCCGCGCCGGATCATCCCGGCGACACGATGGCCGACGTGGCCGCAGGCCACGCCGAGCCGCTCTTCGCCCTGGCGAGCGACCGCCCGATGGACGTCAGCGCCGTTCTCGACTGGATGCTCTGCCCGGGACGGCCCTTCGCCCCGATCCTGTCGGCGGGCAAGGTGGCCGTCGTCGGCTTCTCCTTCGGCGGCCTGACGGCGGTCGCGTCGTCGGTGGGGCTCCTGCGCGCGCCGCCGGACCCGCGGGTACGGGTGTCCGTGGGGATCTCGCCGGCGAGCGGTCCCCTGCCGGCGAGCCTGCTCGGGCGGGTGCGGATCCCGACCCTGCTGATCGCGGGTACCGCCGACGGCGTCACGCCGCCCGGGACGAACTCCGACCGGACGTTCCGGGACCTGACCTCCTCGCCAGGCCGTGCCGAGGTGGTCGTCACCGGCGCCACGCACAACTCGTTCAGCGACCTGTGCGACCAGGTGTACCTGACCGCCGACGGGCGGGTTCCCGCCGGGATTCGCCTGCGCATGCAGCTCGGCGCGCTGCTGACCTGTCTGCCGCCACTGGCCGACGCGGCGCTCGCGCAGCAGGTGGCCCGCTGGTACACGGTCGCGTACCTCGAACGCCACCTGCGTGGCGACACCCGTTACGACCGTTTCCTGACGCCGGCCGCGGCCGATGCCCTGGCTCTGCCGTTGAAGGTCCGGTCAGCGGCCTGAGCAGGCGGCGGTTCAGGCCAGCGCAGTGGTTCAGGACGACAGGGTGGGCGGACGCAGGGCACGGCTTGAGCGGATAGCCGGCTGGTGTGCGGCCGCGCGCGGGGTGCCGCGGGTGGTGGCGCGAGTCATGGACCGGGCCGGCTCCTCGTCCGGCTCGAGAGCTCCCCTGTCCGTTTCGACCTCGACGTCGACCTCGACGTCGACCTCGTACGTCTCCGGGATCGGCCCGTGGCCGCGGGCCGTCGTGACGTGGGCGCCATGGCCGTTCGTGCCGGCCGCTCCCAGCGTGAGATGCCGGCCGGCCTCGCCGCCGCCACCGTCGCCGTCGGCGCCGGCGGCACCATCCCAGATCTCCGGGTCGATGTAGATGGCCCGGGTCATGCCCCCATGACCGTGAATGGCGAGCAGCGTCGCCATGTTGGGGTAGATCGTGGTCGACTCCAGGCCGGAAGCCCACCACAGCACGCAGGTACCGTCGGGCGCCTGAGCGCCGAACGCGACGGTGCCGGTGCCGGACACCCCGGACACGTCCACGTCCCGTTCGAGCTGGAACCGGCGCACCTGTCGCGCGGACATCGCCTGCGATGACCTCCTCGTGGAGCGTCCTCGTGGAGCACGAGAGATCCCGCGCTGCCCGACCGGCCGCGGTGAGGTGGGACTGGCACGTTACCGGCCAGGCGATCAGCCTGGCGAGTGGGTGCGGGCCAGTCACGGACCGGTCGGCACACGGTAACGGCTGCGGCCCGCCCAGGTCATCCCTTTCGGCCCGACGGCCACCACTATTCCCGCCGGTCGTCGACGACACGCAGGTCAGCCCAACCCGCACGGCGGCGTCGGACTACAGCCGTCAGGGCCGCGGGGGAGTGCCCACCGCCGTCAGGTGAGCGGACGGAAGGAGCCTGCGGGCCGGTCGAGCGCGTCTTCGGTGTACACGGCGAGGGTCGCGGCGACGTCTCTGGGTTCCACGCCGTGGGTGACGAGGGTGGTCCAGAGGCTGGCCATGACCATGAGGCTGTGGTGCAGCAGGCATTCCGGGTAGCCGGCCACCCGGGTGGCCGCGGCGGCGTGGAAGGCCCGCGCCGCCCCGGCGTCGTCGGTCAGCGCGGCGAACGCGCCTGCGCGTACCTGGGCGGTGAGGAACTCCCAGACCTGTTCGGTCTCAGGAGCCTGGGGGCCGCGCCAGACGCCGCCGAACGTGAGCTGACGCAGCACCTCGTTCGGTGTCTGCCCGGTACGCAGGTGCAGCACCACGGCCCAGGAGGCGATCAGCCAGCAGATGGCGCGCAGTGTGGGCATCGGATTGTGGGTGAGCCGGCCGATGAGGACGATCTCTGCGTCGAGGCGCGTCGCCGGTTCGAGCCAGCGCAGGATCTCCTGCTCGACAGTGACGATCTCGGAGATCGGCAGGTCCGCGGGGTGCGGGCGTGCGAGGGCCGCGGCGCGTCGGGAGAAGGTGTCCACGAGCGCCAGCACGCCTGGCTCAGGGAGTGTCTGCCAGGCAAAACCCGCTGGCGCCATGCCGACACGCTAGTCCCACGCGGCCTGTTCCACCATATGGCCAGACGATTTGGCGTACAGCCGCGCCCAGCCGCGCCCAGCCGGAAGGCCGCCTGCGGGTCTGACTGGATCTGACCCGCCAGCGGCAGGGGGCCTTCCGGCCGGGCGGCGCGGTCAGCCGCCGAGCAGGTCGAGAAGGTCCGACGCGGACGACCCATCGCTCGACTCCGCCAGATGACGGCGCCAGAGTGACTCGGCGGCCTCCGGGTCGCCCTGCTCGATCAGCTCGACGACGCGGCGGTGGGTCTCCTGGTGCTCCGCCAGCGAGCCGCGGGCGTCCGCGATGACGCCCGCTCCGGTGGCGCCCGGGTGGTCGTCCATGGCCGGCTGATGGCCGGTCGCGGTGTGCAGGATGTACCGGAGCATGGTGTCGATGACCGTGAGCGTCTGGTTCCCCGCCAGCTCGACGAGCAGGTGGTGGAAGGCGTTCAGCGATACCCGCGGGTCGGCGGCGCCGTCGAGACCGGTCCCGCCAACGGCCGCCTGGCCAGCTCCGTGGCCGTGACCGCCATGGCCGCTGTGGCCACCGGGGATCCCGAAGCCACCGTGGTTCACCTGGCCGTCCCTGCTGACACTGATCGCCGACGCCGACTCGGCCAGCGCCGCGCGCAGCCGGCTCAGCGCCGGTTGCGCCGGTGCCTCGGCAAGCATCCGCACCGCTGGTGTCTCCAGCGACGCCCGGGCGTGCTGGACGTCGGCGACGGTGGTGTGCCGGTGTTCCAGGACGAGGCCGGCGTACCGGGCCGCCACGTGGCCGTCCGGCCGATGGACTCGGGCACCGCCGTGGGCTCCCCGACGCACCGAGATGAGCGCCTCGGACTCCAGTACCCGGAACGCCTCGCGCAGCGTCGGGCGGGACACGCCGAACTGTTCCATCAGCACGGCCTCCGGCGGGAGGGCGTCGCCCTCGACCAGTTCGCCGCGCACGATCTGGCGGCGCAGGTGCGCCGCCACCAGCTCGGCGGTCTTGGGCACCCGTACGTGCCGTCCGACCCGCCCGTCGTCGAGCAGGGCGGTGGGGGTGGGGCGTGCGGCGCCGAGGCCGCCGGCCACCCGGGCCACGCGGACCGGGTGGGCGGACCGTCGAGCGGTGTCGGGATTCGTGGCCGGTTGCAGTAACGCCATGACGTCGTCCCCCTGGGGTGTTGGCGGCCTGCGGCCAGGCCGCGTGGATCGCAGCAGCGATGTCGCCCGGGAGTCTTACAGGGGGTGCTGTAGTCATTCGGTTACGGGTGAACGAATGCCACGGTGTGATACGAAAAATGTAACACACTGTGAAGATGCCTGATTACTATCTGTGCAGATAATCAGAGCGCTGACGGTTAGTGGCCCGGTGTTGGCCGCACTCGGCGGGCGCGCTGACGACCTGCGACTCTATGACCGCGGACGTCGGTAGGCGGTCAGCGCCACCGTGGTTCTGGCGCGTACGCACAGTGGTGCATCGCCGGACCCGAGCTCCACGTCGACCACGGCCAGTCGCCGCCCGACATGTCGGACCGCTGCCGCGAGCGTCACGTCGCTGTCCATGGGCACCGACCGGATCACGGTGAGGTCCAGGGACAGGAGGTTCTGTCTAGCAGGACCGAGCCGTCCTGCCGGATCGACTCCGCAAGCGCCGTCGATCCGGCAGGAACCCCAGGCGCTGCGCCGATGCGCCGTCACTTCGGTGGTCGGGTTACGCCGATGGCTGCTGTGCCGCGGGCCGCCGGTCGGCCGGCCGAGAGGCCGGGGCCGGGGGCGGGGCGACGGAGCACTGCCAGTGAGGCCCGAGAGTGACCGTGAGGACGGTCGGCTCGGCGTGGTCGACCTGGAGGGTGACGTGGTCGATGTGCCACCGTTCCCGCAGCAGTAGCCGCGCGGTGGCCTGGACCCGGTGGCAGTCGCCCCCCTCGTCGACCAGCAGGTGCGCGGACAGCGCCGGCATGCCCGAGGTGACCTCCCAGACGTGCAGGTCGTGGACGTCGGCCACCTCGTCGATCGCGGCGACCGCGCGCCCGATCTCGGCCGGGTCGACGCCGACCGGTGCCGCCTCCATGAACACCCGCCCGGTGTCGCGGATCAGCCCGGCCCCGCCCCGGATCATCAGGCCGGCGACGATGAGCGCTGCCAGCGGGTCGGCCCGGGTGAAGCCGGTCAGCATGATCACGACGCCGGCCGCGGCCGTCGCGAGGAACGCGAACAGATCATTGAGGACGTGCTGGAAGGCGCCCTCGACGTTCAGGCTGCGCCGGTCGGCGCGGGCCAGCAGCGCCGTCGCCGCGAGGTTGACCACGACTCCCGCCAGTGCCGTGGCGAGCAACGCCGGGCCCGGCACGTCGTTGGGGTGCACGAGGCGCTGACCGGCCTGGACGATGAACACCACGGCGAGCGCGAGCAGGGTGAAGCCGTTCGCCTGCGCCGAGAGGATCTCGACCCGCCGCCAGCCATAGGTGAGCCGCCCGCTGGCGGGCCGGGCCGCGAGCCGCATCGCGACCAGCGCCAACACCAGCGCCCCTGCGTCCGTGAGCATGTGTGCCGCGTCGGACAGCAACGCGACTGAGCCCGCGATGAGGCCGATGACGACCTCGACCAGCAGGAAGCCGCCGATCAGCGTGAGCGCGGCCCACAGCAGCCGTGCGTCTGCTGTCGGCGACGGCCGGTGCGTATGTCCGGCATGCCCGTGCCCGTGGCCGCCGTCATGATCATGCCCATGGCCGGTCTGCCCATGGCCGGTCTGCTCGTGGCCGGGCCGCTCGGGGCCGTGCTGCCCATGGCCGTGCTGCCCATGGCCGTGCTGCTCGTGGCCTTGGCGGTCGTCGTGATCCTCGAGCTCGAACCCGTCTTCAGGGCCGTGCTCGGTGGACAGCTCGCCTTGGCCGTGATCTTGGTGCCTGCCGTCAGGCTCGTTCCGGGGCGGGTGACCGGCATGGAAACTCACGGGCGCCCGTGCCCCACCCGAACACGCCGGCCGACCGTGCGTGACAGGAATTCCCACGGGCCGGTCCTAATAGCCGCGGAGACGATTTCCGAAACCATTTTCAGCGCATTCGGACAGGTATTCGCGGGCATGCTCGTAACACTACGCCGGCGCCGGTCGAGGCCGGGGCGGATCAGCCGGCCACCGCTCGTCGTAACCATGCCCGGCCAGGTGGGGCGGCTGGGGTGCGGATCGGGGGAGCCGTGCGAGCGGCGGCCCACGGCCCGTCGGACCCCGACGACGGTGCTGGATGGCTGGAAGGCCGCGAGTGACCGTGATGACCATCACTCACAGTGATATCGGGAAGGCGAGTTTGTCGGCTGGAGTGCCGGGAAGGCCCGGGTCAGTGGACATGCCGTTGTAACGGCCTCGACGTAGCGTAGGAGAACATGAGCGGCGCGCGGATTCCGGCCGTCGGCGTCGAGGAGGAGTTCCATATCCTCGATCTGGTCACCCGGCAGCTCGTGCCGCGAGCGGGGGAGATCCTGGAACGGCTGCCCGCCGGCCCTTTTGCCCCCGAGCTGCTGAAATCCGTCGTCGAGACGAACAGCGCCCCGACCCGCGATCTGACCGCGCTGCGCGCCGACCTCGTCGACCTGCGCCACCGCCTCGTCACCGCGGCCGAGCCGCTCGGTCTCGGCCCCGCCGCGGCGGGGACCGTCCCGATCGTCGACCCGGCGATCCTGGAGATCAACAGCGACCCGCGTTACCTGCAGATGACCGAGGAGTACCAGATCCTCGCCCGCGAACAGGTCATCTGCGGCGCGCACGTGCACGTCGACATCCCCGACCGGGAGATCGCGGTCGCGGTCCTCACCCGCGTCGCGCCCTGGCTGCCGCTGCTGCTCGCCGTCTCGGCCAGCTCGCCGTTCTGGGTGGGGGGCGACACCGGCTACGCGAGCATGCGCACGATGGTCTGGCAGCGCTGGCCCACCGCCGGCGTGGCCGGGACGTTCCGGACAGCCGTCGAGTACGAGCAGCTGGTCGCGGACCTCGTGAAGTCGGGCGTGATCAGCGACCCCGGGATGGTCTACTTCGACGTCCGTCCCTCGGCTCACCTGCCCACCCTCGAGCTGCGCGTCTGTGACGCCTGCCCGGACGTCGACACCGTGGTGCTCATCGCCGGCCTCTTCCGAAGCCTGGTGAGCCACGCCGTCGAGGCGGTCGAGACAGGTGCGCCCTTCAGCCCCCCGCGCGCCGAGCTGCTGCGGGCGGCGACGTGGCGGGCGGCTCGCTCCGGGCTCGAGGGCGACCTGATCGAGCTGTCCGGCGCTGGCGCCGGTCCGGTTCCCGCCGAGGACCTGCTCGCCCAGCTGGTGGCCCAGATACGGCCTCAGCTCGAGGCCGCGGGCGACTGGGAGCTGGTCGGGGACCTGGCCGAGCGAGCCGTCGACCTGGGCAGCGCAGCGGCGGAGGCCAGGCGCGCCTTCCGCCGCCGCGGCCTGCTCACCGACGTCGCCGACCTCGTCCTGGCGCGCACCCGCCAGGTCGAGCCCGCCCCCCGCTCCGCCGCCGCCAGCGCCACTTCCGGGGTCGTGGCGGGTCTGACCGCCGCAAGCCTCGCTTCGGCGGGCCCCGGTGCGCAGCGTGCTGGCTCGGCGGTTCCTGCCTCCGTGGTCCCGGCCCCGGCGGGCGGCACGGGCGGCGATGCCGGCGCCGGCCGCGTCCGGACGGCCGGCGGGCCCGCACCGGAGGGGTCCAGCGGGTTCGCCCGAGCTGACCGGGTCGCGCCGACGCTGCTCGCCGGCTACCTCGGCCATCCCGGCTCGCGCCTCGGCGGCCTGGACGAGGCCCTCGACTCCCGCGGGCTGGTCCGCTCCCCGTACCGCGGGGTGCTGCGTGCCCTGGAACGGCTCGGCCCGGAGGCGCTCGCCGCCCGCTCGGCCGACCTGGTGGCCGAGCAGGAGGCCCGGAGAATGGCCTTCCGGGTGACCGGCGAGGCCGAGGGCCGCCCGCTGCCGTTCGACCTCGTCCCGCGCATCGTCGACGCCGCCGAGTGGGACCGGGTGAGCGCGGGGCTCGTGCAGCGGGTCCGGGCGCTGGAGGCGTTCCTGCACGACATCTACACCGACCGGTTCGCCCTCGGTGACGGGATCGTCCCCGACTGGGCCGTCACCGCCTCGCCGGGGGTGCGGCACTGGGGCCACGCCGTGCCCGCCGGCGCGATCCGCGCCACCGTCAGCGGCATCGACCTGGTCCGCGACGGCGACGGCCGGTGGCTGGTGCTGGAGGACAACCTGCGGGTCCCGTCCGGGGCGGCCTACTCGGTCGCGATCCGGCGGCTCATCCGCGCCACCGTGCCGGAGCTGTCGGCGCCGTCGGGCATCCTCGGCCTCGAAGGGGTGCCCGCGCTGTTGCGGTCCGCCCTCGTCGCGGCCGCTCCGCCGGCGGCGGGTGGCCGCCGGCCGGCGGCCAGCGGCCACGACGGCCACGCGGCCGGCCGGGACGAGCCGGCGCTCGCCGTGCTGACCGGCGGCCCGGAGGATTCCGCCTACTTCGAGCATGCCTTCCTCGCCGAGCGGATGAGGATCCCGCTGGTCGAGCCCGGTCAGCTGATCGTCGAAGACGAGCTGGTCAGCCACCTCGTGCCGGGCGGCGGTCGGCGCCGGGTCGACGTGCTCTACCGGCGGATCGACGAGGACGACCTGTTCGCCGCGGCCGGAGCGGACGGCGCGCCGCTCGGCCCGGCGCTCGCCGGCGCGCTCGCCGCCGGCACGCTCTCGCTCGCCAACGCTCCCGGCAACGGCGTCGCCGACGACAAGGTCGTCTATGCCTACGTCCCCAGGATGATCACGTACTACCTGGGCGAGCAGCCACTGCTCGACGACGTCCCCACCTACCTGTGCGGTGATCCGGAGCACCTCGACCACGTGCTGCGCCATCTGGATGAGCTGGTCGTCAAACCGGTCGACGGTTACGGCGGTGCCGGCGTCCTCATCGGCCCGGCCGCCGAGCCGTACGAGCTGACGGCCGCGCGCGAACGGCTGCTGGCCGATCCGCAACGCTGGGTCGCGCAGGAGCTCGTCGCCCTGTCGACACATCCGACCTGGTCCGGCGTGGATTCCGCGGGCGACGGTGGCGAGGCGGGCAGTACCGGTCATCCGAGCGGCCACGGTCATCCGAGCGGTACCGGTCATCCGATCGGCAACGGCCACAGAACCGGCAACGGCCATGGAAGCGGCAACGGCGCGGTGGCGGGATCCGCTCCGGCGGCCGGCCGCGACTCGACCGGTGACGGCCACCGGAGCGGCGGCAGCGCGCAGCGGCTGGAACCGCGGGCGGTCGACCTGCGGGCGTTCGTCTACCAGGGCGAACAGACCGTGGTGGCGCCAGCGGCGCTCAGCCGGATGGCTCCTGCGGGCAGCCTCGTCGTCAACTCCTCGCGTGGTGGTGGCTGCAAGGACACCTGGGTCCTGCGCGTCTGACGGCGGTCTGACGGCGGTCTGACGGCGTGGTGGGCGGGTCCAAGGACGTGCGACAGGAGCGGACATGTGTGGGCTCAGTGGTGAAATACGGCTGGATGGCCGGCCGGCGGACGTAGCGGCGGTCGGCCGGATGACTGCCGCGATGCAGCGGCGCGGGCCAGATGGCGTCGGGATCTTCGCGGCCGGGCCGGTGGCCCTCGGCCACCGCCGACTGAAGATCATCGATCTGTCGGAACGAGCTGCCCAGCCGATGACCGACGCCGAGCTCGGGCTCACCGTCGCCTTCAACGGCTGCATCTACAACTACCGGGAGCTGCGCGACGAGCTGGCGGGCGCGGGCTACCGGTTCTTCTCGACCTCCGACACCGAGGTCGTGCTCAAGGCCTACCACCACTGGGGTACTCGCTGCGTCGACCGCTTCGCCGGCATGTTCGCCTTCGCCGTCCACGAGCGGGACACCGGCCGGGTGGTGCTCGGCCGCGACCGGCTCGGCATCAAGCCGCTGTACGTCACCGCCGACGCGCACCGGATCCGGTTCGCCTCGACGCTGCCGGCGCTGCTCGCCGGCGGCGGCGTGGACACCGACATCGACCTGGTCGCTCTGCACCACTACCTCTCGTTCCACGCGGTCGTGCCACCGCCGCGCACGATCCTCGCCGGCGTCCGCAAGCTCCCGCAGGCGACGGTCCGCGTCATCGAGCCCGACGGCACGAGCACCGACGAGGTGTACTGGCGGCCCGACTTCACCCGCCGGCCCGAGCAGGCCGGCTGGACGCCGACGGACTGGCGCGACGCCGTCGGCGAGCGGCTACGCACCGCGGTGCGCCGGCGGATGGTCGCCGACGTCCCGGTCGGCGTGCTGCTGTCCGGCGGGCTGGACTCCAGCCTGATCGTCGCCCTGCTCGCCCAGGCTGGCCAGGAGAACCTGTCGACGTTCAGCGTCGGCTTCGAGGCGGCCGCGGGGGAGTCCGGCGACGAGTTCTACTACTCGGACATCGTCGCCAAGCACTTCGGCACCGACCATCACCAGATCATGGTGCCGGGCCAGGCGCTGCTGCCGGCCGTCGACGCGGCGGTCGACGCGATGAGCGAGCCGATGGTCAGCCACGACTGTGTCGCGTTCTACCTGCTCTCCCAGGAGGTGAGCCGGCACGTGACGGTGGTCCAGTCCGGCCAGGGCGCCGACGAGGTCTTCGCCGGCTACTCCTGGTACCCGCCCCTGGCGGGTGTGGCACGCGCCAACGCCCTCGACGCCTACCTGGGAGTGTTCACCGACCGCGCGCACGCCGACATCGCCGCGATGGTCGCCCCGGGCTACGCGCTCGAGGCGGACGCCGGCCGCGCCTTCGTCCAGGGGCAGTTCGCGCAGCCCGGCGCCGAGACCGCCGTCGACGCGGCCCTGCGGATCGACTCCACGATCATGCTGGTCGACGACCCGGTCAAGCGCGTCGACAACATGACGATGGCCGCCGGCCTGGAGGCGCGCACGCCGTTCCTCGACCACGAGCTGGTCGAGCTCGCCGCCGCCTGCCCGCCGCAGCGCAAGCTCGCCGACGGCGGCAAGGGCGTCCTCAAGGACATCAGCCGCCCGCTGCTGCCCGCCGAGGTCATCGACCGGCCGAAGGGCTACTTCCCGGTGCCGGCGATCCGCCACCTGTCCGGCCCGTTCCTCGACCGGGTGACCGCCGCCCTGACCGACCCGGCGGCGCAGGCTCGCGGCATCTTCCGGCCCGAATGGGTACGGACCATGCTCGCCGCGCCCAACGACAACCGCACCCGGCTGGGCGCCAACGCCCTCTGGCAGGCTGCCCTCCTGGAGATGTGGCTCCAGACCCACGGCATCTAGCTCCGGTCGGCCGGTCGGCCGGTCGGCCCGCGAGGCGCGGATCGCCTGGTCGCAAGGGGACTGCCCGGCAACAGGTGCCGACATACCCGTGTGGTCGGATACCCGTCATCACGACGTGCGACTGACAAAATACCAACTGTGAAGATCGAGGAGCTGGATGCGGACGGGACCGAGCTGGCCTACGACGCCATGCGCCAGCTGCGCCCGCACCTGACCTCGGCCGGCTTCGTCCGGCTCGTCAACGAGGTGCAGCGTCCCCAGGGCTACCGGCTGGTGGGCTCCTCGGACGCGCTGTCCGGCAAGGTCGTCGCCGCGGCGGGTTTCCGGGTGCAGCACACGCTGGCGCACGGCCTGGTGCTCGCCGTCGACGACCTGTCCACCGTGCCGTCGGCGCGCGGCCAGGGCCACGGCTCCCGCCTGCTCGCCTGGCTCGAACGGGAGGCCCGCTACCAGCACTGCGTCCAGATCCACCTCGATGCCGGCACCCACCGCTACGAAGCCCATCGCCTCGCCCTGCGCAACGGCTTCATGGTCAAGTCTTTCCGACTGACGCGCCAGCTCTGAGACCGGGTGCGAGCGCGGCTCGCCAGGCGATGGAACTGTCCGGCCGTGGCATCGCTACGGCGCTAGGACCGTGCCGATCGCCGTCCCGCAGGCGACGCGGCGGATCGGGATCTGCCGACCGCGGAAGCGCACACGAGCGCGATCCAGCACCTTCAGACCCGGGCCCACCTGGGCGGCGGGTCCGGATTGGCACCATCGGCGCCGCTGCCTGAGGTAGGGAAGGGACGCGTCGCGGGACGTCTCGACAGCCGCACGCCGGACGGGTGACGCTGGCGGGACGTGAGAAGGGGGCAGGGGATGCTCAGCGTGTTCTGTTTCGACCGGTTGGCCGTGACCGTCCGGGACCTGTACTTCGTCGACCCGGACCCGGCGCCGGGGCAGGAAGGCCCCGAGCGGGGTGTGCGGGTCGAGCTGCGGCTCGTCGAGCCCCAGCCGTGGCGCGGGTCGGTCTACGCGTCGCAGCGGATCGTGGTCGACACGTCGTTGCTGCGGGTCGACCTGTTCGAGTCCGTCGAGCGCGGGCCCGGCAGCCGCGACCGGGTGCACCACCACCCGACCATGTCCGGCAACGAGCCCGGTGAGCGGGTCTTCGACCGGACGCTGACCGCCGACCCGGTCGGCTGGCTGCGCGAGCGCCTCGGCGACCCGATGGCCCTGCTCGCCGCCGCCGGCGTCGCCGACCTGCCTGGCTTCGAGGAGTCCGCCGCCGAGCTGGTGGCCGCGCTGCCCTACGTCGTCGAAGCCGTCGACAGCAGTCTGGCGCGGGTCCGCGCGGGCGAGCTGGCACTCACCCGGACCCGGGGGACCTGACGGGCTCGATCGGTTCGCCGGATTTCGGTGGCTGGGTGGCGGTTCGGTCCTGGAGCGGGGGACGGTCGGCCAGGTTTTGGCGTTGACTTGGGGCATGCGCTATGTCACGGGAGTCGGCGACGCGGCCAAGGGCGGCAAGAAGCTTTCCAAGATCGGGCTGGGTACCTGGCAGTTCGGGTCGAGGGAGTGGGGCTACGGCGCCGGCTACGCGGACCGTGAGGCCCACCTGATCCTGCGCCGCGCGCTCGAGCTCGGGATCACCGTCGTCGACACCGCCGAGATCTACGCGTTCGGCCGCAGCGAGCGGATCGTCGGCGAGGCGCTGCGGGAGGCCGGCGAGGAGGCGAGCGAGGGCGTCTTCCTCGCGACGAAGCTGCTCCCGCTCGTGCCGGTGCCCGCCGTCGTCGAGCAGCGCGGCGTCGCGAGCGCCCGCCGCCTGGGCGTGCGCCGGATCGACCTGTACCAGGTGCACCAGCCGAACCCGATCGTCGCCGACACCGTGACGATGAAGGGGATGCGCCGCCTGCTCGACGTCGGGCTGGTCGACCAGGTCGGCGTCTCGAACTACTCGCTGGCCCGCTGGCAGGCCGCCGAGGCCGCGCTCGGCTCGCCGGTGCTGTCCAACCAGGTCTCGTACAGCCTCGTCCACCGCGCCGCCGACGACGCGCTCATCCCGTACGCGCAGCGTGCTGGCCGGCTGGTCATCGCCTACAGCCCGCTCGCGCAGGGCGTGCTCTCCGGCCGCTACGACGTCACCAACCGCCCGACCGGCGGCGTCCGGGCGACGAACTCGCTGTTTCTCACCGAGAACCTGGCCCGCATCGCCCCGCTGCTCGACGTGGTGCGCGAGGTCGCGGCGGCGCACGACGCGACCTGCGCGCAGATCGCGCTCGCCTGGACGATCCGCCACCCGTGCGTGATCGCCATCCCGGGCGCCTCCAGCGTGGCCCAGGTGGAGGCGAACGCGGCCGCCGCCGACCTCGAGCTCACCGACGACCAGTACGCCGCCCTGACCGACGCCGCGGCCAAGTTCACCCCGATCGCCGGACCGTCCGCCTGGGCGGCGCTCGCCAGCGAACGCCTCGGCCGCGGCTCTCGGTAACCGCCCGGCTCGCCGCCGGTCAGTCGTCGGGCCCCGCAGACTCGTCGTCGTCCGCGGATTCGTCGTCGTCCGCGTCCGAGGGTTCGTCCGGGTCCCAGACGAGGTGGAACGGCGGCCGGACATCGGTGGAGTGGTGGACCGCCGCGGCGAGCGCCTTGCGGACCCGCTCCTGCGGCGGCAGGTCGGCGCTGCCGTGCAGCGAGCCGCGGGCGAAGTCCTCGCCGGCGCCGACGGCGAAGTAGTCGTCGACGCTGCGGCCGATCTGGAAGTCCGAGTCGATCCGGTAGAGCCGGCCGAAGATGCCGACGAGGAAACAGCCGCCGCTCTCGTTGCCCGAGTCGTTGCGCGCGTAGCCACCGTCACGCAGGCAGTCGCGCACCGCGGCGACGAAGTCGGTCGCCATGAAGCGGTCGACGTCCCAGGTGTGCGGCACCGGCGGGACCAGGCTGTAGCGCAGCAGCTGGCCCATCCGGAACGAGTCGGTGAAGCCCATGATGTAGGGCCCGTTGCGAAAGACCTTGGTGTCGGCTCGGATGGTCACCGACCATCCCCCGATTCCGGCGCTGTCACCGCCGATCACGACCCGCCCGTTGTGCTCCACCCCGACGATGCAGGTCACGAAGGCGGACTCTATCGACTTGCGCGCCCGGATGTTTGCGAATTCTGCGCCTCTAGGGACGTAGGCGTCCCGTCATCGGCGGCCGCCGCCGCGCGTACCCGGTGGGCGGCGGCGTAGACGTTCATCGAGTCGCCGCGCAGGAACCCGACCAGGGTCATCCCGCTCTCGGCTGCGAGGTCGACGGCCAGCGTCGACGGCGCCGAGACCGCGGCGAGCATCGGGATGCGGCGAGCAGCGCCTTCTGTGCCAGCTCGAACGAGGCCCGTCCGCTGACCAGCAGCACCCGGCCGCGCAGCGGCAGCAGGCCCGCCCTGGCCGCCTCGGCGACGACCGTGTCCGCCCGAGCCCCGCCGCCGGCTCGCCTACCGTCACCCGGACCACCCGCCGCCGCGCGCCCGCTCGCCCCATGACCTAACTTTCCCCTCTCCGCGATGCGGTGGGACAGTGGCCCCGCGTTGCTCTGGTTGGGCGGATCGCGATCGTGGGGGGATCGGGACGTCGTTGCATGCGACACTTCGCCCGTGGCCATGACCGGTTCCCGCCCCCCCGAGCTCCCGGTGGATCCGCCGGCAGATCTCGGCGCGGGGCCGGTGACCGACCTCGGCGCGGCGCCTGCGACTGATCCTGGCGCCGGGCCGGCGCCGAGCGGTGGCTCACCGCGTCACCGGCTCGTTCTCGGAGACCCGACCGCCCTCGCCGACGCCTACACCCGCTACGGTGCCCGGCTGCTGGCCGTCGCCACGGCGGCCGGCAAGTCCCCGGCCCAGGCCGCCGCGGTCGCGCGCGCGGCCCTCGCGCAGGCCTGGGAGCACCCGCTTCGGTTCCCGGCCGGTGACGAGGCGCTCGCCGAGTCGTTGGCCGCCGCGGCCGCCCGGCTTGCCGCCGGGCCGCCCGCGAGGTCCGGTCGGCAGACGCGGCCAGGCGAGCCCGAGCCATCGTCGCCTGATCACTCCCGTCCGACCCGGCCGTCGGCCGGCCCGGCCGGCGACGGCCGGGCCGACCCCAGAGCGGCGCTGCTGGCGGCGGCGCTCGCGCGCCGTCCCGCCGTGGCCGCCGCGCCTGCGTATGCGGCCTCGTTCGCCGCCTGGACGGCGGCCGTCGACCGGGTGCTCGCCGAGCTCTCCACCCGTGACTGGGACCGCCCGACGGGCCGCGACGGCCGGACGCCACGGGAGGTGATCGCCCGGCTCGCCGGCCTGGACGCCGCGCTGGCCGGCGCGATCGGCATCCCGGTCGCGGGTGCGCTCGCCCAGCCAGCCGCCGATCCCCCGACGCTGGGCAGCCCGCGTGTCGACACCGCCTCCGC
>Ga0163163_10000527_pt1 | contig 34143 bp, 33 predicted proteins | sample S65metaG_FD_119766 | JGI IMG/M metagenome (GOLD analysis project Ga0163163, IMG submission 119766) | Switchgrass rhizosphere microbial communities from Kellogg Biological Station, Michigan, USA - S6-5 metaG | ecosystem: Host-associated > Plants > Roots > Rhizosphere > Soil | place: USA... | reverse complement strand
CTCGCGGCTCACGCATTAATCGAAGGCGATGCTACTCTTGCGATGACGCTTTACATGGCCAAGCACCCAATGGTTGCACTGGCTTTCATGCGAAGTCTGGGCTCCGAGGGAACTGCGTCGGAACAGTTCAAGCAGGCTCCGCGCGCGATTCGCGAGTCATTGATGTTTCCGTATGAAGAAGGTTCTGCGTGGGCCACGCAACTTTACAGACGCGGTGGATGGCAAATGGTGTCGCAAGCGTTTACTAAGTTGCCTCAGTCGAGTGAACAAATAATGCATGCCGAGAAGTATTTTGCATACGAATCACCCATAAAGCTTACTTTGCCAGAGTTCAAGTCGCAGTTGGGACCTGGTTGGAAGAAGATTGACAGTGATGTAAATGGAGAGTGGGGTTGTTACCTCGTTCTCGATCAATTTCTCAACGACCCGGAAGAGTCAAAGCGCGCCGCTGAGGGTTGGGCCGGCGACCGTTTTGTAATTTATGAAGGTGCTAAGCCTGGCGAATTCTTCATTGCCCAACTTTTGATGTGGGATACTGAAAACGATGCGAAGGAATTCATTGATGCGTACGCAAAACGAATTGAGAAACGATATTCCGATGCGACGCCGAAACCTGAAAATACTGCAGAGCGTCAGGAATGGAAGACTACGTCCGGAAACGTCTTGCTTGAGCGGCGAGGGTTACGAGTAGTGGCGCTCGAAGGACTTCCCCTGAACTCAGACCCCAAAACGTTTCTACGTTCTATTTGGTAGACTCTCTTTCAGATCTCAGATTTAAGATCTCAAAATTGGGTTGACTCTCGAGAACCAAACTCTGAGATCTGAGATCTTTAATCTGAAATTCGCTTTGCGTACTGCACATGAAGAAATCTAACAATTTGCCCGTACCTCAAAAAGCATCGCGTCTCCGCGACCTCACCAGCGAGTTTCAGCAGCTCGAAACGCGCCTGCGACTGGGAGGCGGCTCTGACAAAATCGAGCGTCAACATCAGCAAGGAAAACTTACCGCCCGCGAACGTATCGATCTGCTCTTGGATGCTGGTACCTATTCGCAGGAGATCGGGTTGCTTGTCGCTTACGATCAGTACGAAGGATCTGCGCCTGGTGCGGGAGTTGTCACTGTAGTGGGACGTGTGGAGGGCAGGGAAGTCGTCGTAGTGGCGAATGACGCAACAGTCAAGGCAGGTTCATGGTGGCCCGAGACAATCAAGAAGATCTTACGGGCGCAAGAAATTGCGATGAGGTCACACGTACCGATTATTTACCTGGTGGACTCGGCCGGAGTGAATCTTCCGTATCAAGGAGGAGTCTTTCCGGGACAGTATGGCGCGTCGCGCATCTTCTATTACAACTCGATCATGAGACGCTATTTGAAGGTGCCACAGATTTCGGCCGTGATGGGGCCATGCATAGCCGGAGGTGCTTATCTACCTGCATTGTCGGACATCATTATTATGGTCGACAGTACGTCGTTCATGGGACTCGGTGGCGCGAACCTCGTCAAAGGGGCGACCGGACAGACCATCGACAACGAAACTCTTGGTGGGGCGAAAACTCACAATGAAATCTCTGGTGTAGCACATTATAGAGTGGCGGATGATCGCGCCTGTATAGAGAAGATCCGTGAATTTGTTTCTGAGTTGCCGAAGCCCACTTGCTCGTTTACACAAACCAATGCAGGCGACGGCTTAAGACCTGCGATTGAACTATACGAAATTTTGCCGGTGGACCACCGTCAGCCTTACGACATGCGTCTGGTGTTTGAGTGTCTGCTGGACAATGGGCACCTTGATGAGTTTCAGGCCGACTATGCTAAGGAAATGATCACGGGTCATGCGAGCATCGGCGGCATACCAGTTGGAATTATCGCTAATTATCGCGGCATGGTTCGGATTCCTGGAGGAAAGCCGCCAAGGTTTGGAGGAATTATCTATACAGAGTCGGCTGAGAAGGTCGCGTATTTCATCGAGACGTGTAATCGTCATCAAACTCCATTGATGTTCATCCAGGATGTGTCAGGTTTCATGGTGGGTCCCGAAGCGGAACACTCCGGAATCATCCGAGCCGGGGCAAGGTTTGTGGAAGCGATGGCCACAGCGATCGTCCCTAAGATTGTCTTGACAGTGAATCACGCATCAGGAGCCGGCTACTACGCAATGGCGGGTCAGGGATTCGATCCGGATTTTATCTATAGTTGGCCCACCGGTCGAATGGGAGTGATGGAAGGTGACTCAGCAGTGCAGGCAACGTTTGGCAGTCAGTTGGAGAAGCTGAAGAAGGCAGGCCAGTCGCCCGATCCGTCACTCAATGCCGAGATGGAAAGCGTGCGCGAGACCTACGATACAGAACTTGACGCGCGCTACGCAGCAGCTCGAGGGTTTGTTGACGCTATCATTACGCCGGAAAGCACACGAGATGCTATCCATCTTTCTTTGCGTACCAGCCTGAACCAAAAGGGTCCGCATCTCGGACAGTTTGTTTTGCCTCAGAACCTGATCTAAATCGATCACAACAACATCCCACTTGTAGAGATTTCTTCACATCTTTCTTCGAAACAGCCCTTTTAGTTGAGTCGCGGTTCTGCGAGTGTTACAAGGGTGACAATCCTCTCTGAGACTGACTCCAACCCCCTGATTAGTCTGGTGAACAACATGCTCGCAGAAATGCGAGACAACTATAAGGAGGGTTGTATCCAATGCACAAAAATCTGGTGATCGCGCTGGTGTTAGCGATTTCTGTCAGCTTCGTCCTGGTGTTTGACACTTCAAGAACTGTGAGTGCGACACAAGACCCTGCCGCTCAGGAATCGAAACCGCAAACGAAGAAACAGACAAAAAGTACCAGGGCAGGTAGCGCGAAAAAATCAACTGCCGCCTCTGCCGAATCAACAGGAGACCAATCGACTGTTACGACCGATCAAACGGCGTCGACTCCAACAGCTCCAACGCAGGTGGCGGCGCCTCCAACCCAAACGGATCTTTCAGGTACCTACGCCGGAGTTTTCAAGTGTGATGAGATTGGCTTGACCGGAGACACGACACTGACAGTCAACGGAAACCAGTTCACAACTGCAGATGGAAAGACTGGGCGTATCGTGGCGTCAACGACGCGCGGTTATACCGCTGTCGCTCTGCAAATGGGTGATGCCACAACAGCTACTCCAACGGTAGTTTCATTGAGAGGTCGCAAGGCAGGTGACCGACTGACATTATCGCCGACAGATCCGGCGCATCCTTGTTCGTTCACACCAGGTCGAGCAACTGTTAGTAGAAGAACTCGAAAGTCTGAGTCAGCTGCGCCGGCAGCAGCGGTCGGAGCCGAAGTGGCGAGCCCGGCCGAGGCTGGTCCAGCACCAGCTGATGTGATTGCGCCAGCTACACCCAAAGGAAGGAAAACTCGAAAGGGAACTTCCAATTCAACTCCGGGCGCAAGTCCCACACAAATGCCATCTCCGAGCACTTCGCCAGCCCCAACAACACCACCGACTGAGACCCCAGTTCCTACTCAAAGCCCAAATCCGGTTCCCAGTCCGAGTCCAAGTCCGAGCGGATCACCTACCGCTAGTCCAACTCCGGAGGCTTCGCCAAGTCCATCTCCAAGTCCAGCGCCCAGTCCTTCTCCCAATCCGGCAAAGCGTCCTTAGGATTGCGCGAGCTAAAACGCAGATTGCGGGCAATGTGATGAAAGTCCGTTGCCCGTATTTGCATGTTCGGCAGAAAACGGATTAGAGTCCAAAGCACTTTTTAAGGGTCGTAAATTGTTTTGGGGTTAGGTGTTGCTGCAAACATTATTGATGCCTCCGAAAGTTAAAACAGGGTAAATAGAAACAGGATATGAAACAAACAATTCGTGTAGCGGCAGGGCAGGGGTTCTGGGGTGATCTTCCAGAAGCGCCGGTTCATCAAGTAGAGGGTGGTCCAGTTGATTACCTGATGCTCGACTACCTGGCTGAAGTCACGATGTCGATCATGCAGAAACAGAAAGCGCGTGATCCAGATGCCGGATATGCGAAAGACTTTGTCCCGCTAATGAAACGCATCTTGCCGACTTGTGTAGAACGAAACATCCGAGTGACTGCAAACGCAGGGGGTGTGAACGTTCGTGGATGCGCTGATGCAGTTGTTGGGGTTGGGCGTGAGTTAGGTTTCGGCGGCAAGTTGCAAATTGGTATTGTGACAGGCGATGACATCATGTCGAGGTTAGATGAATTTCTCGATTCGGGGATCGAGTTGAGAAACATGGACACAGGTGAGCCTCTGTCGAGTGTTCGGGAACGAATTCAAAGTGCGAATGTATATCTGGGCGCGTGGCCCATGGTCGATGCGCTGAATCGAGGAGCCCAGGTTGTTATTACAGGTCGTGTCACAGATACCGGCTTGACCTTGGCTCCCCTTATTCACGAGTTCGGTTGGAAAGCCAACGACTGGGACAAGATGTCTTCAGGAACGATCGCCGGACACATCATCGAATGTGGTGCCCAGGCTTCAGGCGGTAACTGTCAGTTCGAGTGGCAAAACATTCCGGATATGGCAAACGTTGGTTTTCCAATCGCAGAAGCCTCGGCAGATGGAAGCTTTGTAATAACTAAGCATGAAGGTTCTGGCGGCAGGGTTAATGTTCAATCAGTTAAAGAACAGTTGGTTTACGAGATGGGTGACCCACACGCGTACATCACACCCGATTGCGTTGCCGATTTCACTACCATTCAATTGGAAGATGCTGGTAAGAATCGCGTTCGGGTATTTGGTATCAAGGGACGACCCGTAACTGACTCGCTGAAGGTCTCTATAAGTTATTCGGCGGGCTTCAAAGCAGTAGGGACCTTGGTGTATGCATGGCCCGACGCTTACGCGAAAGCGCAGGCTGCTGACAGGATCTTGCGAGAGCGTCTTGAACTACTCGGCTTGCGATTTGAACAAGTCCTTACAGAGTTTGTTGGAGTGAATGCCACGCACGGTCCGCTCGCTGGTCCTCCGTCAGCAGATGCAGCGGAAGTTCAACTGCGAATCGGGGTTAGAGGGCCAGACAGATCATCAGTGGAACGATTCACAAAGGAGATTGCTCCACTAATTTTGACCGGACCTCCAGCTGTAACTGGATTCGCAGGCGGTCGCCCAAAGGTTGAAGAGATTGTGGCCTATTGGCCTGCATTAATTCCGAGAGAAATCATAAGTCCAAAGGTTGAGGTGTTTGAAGCGTGAAGATGCAACTGGTAAAGATCGCTCATGCGCGTTCCGGAGATAAGGGCGACACCGCCAATATTGGTTTAATCGCTCTTCATTATGACTTCTATCCCGTACTGGTAAGGGAGGTGACTTCGACTCGAGTGAAGGAACACTTCAAAGGAATTTGTAAAGGCGATGTGGAAAGGTTTGAACTACCAAATCTCGGAGCGCTGAATTTTCTTCTGCACAAGAGCCTCGATGGTGGCGGCACGTTGTCGTTGATGACGGATGCTCAAGGTAAAACGTTTTCGACAGCACTCTTGCGAATGGAAGTCGAAATTCCTGACACCGAGGCAAATCGACTTGGCCTTGATAAACGTTGATGTCAACTCAAAACGAAGCCGTACTCTATTCAGTAGAAGGCGCGATTGCTCGAATCACCCTCAATCGCCCTGATAAAAGGAACGCACTCAACGACGAGCTGATTGCCCGGATTAAGGAGACGCTATCTGCAGCAAACCAGGTCGACAGTGTCAGGGCAATTGTAATTTCAGGTGCAGGAAAAGACTTTTGCTCGGGAGCTGACCTCTCGGCTTTACAGAAAATTGCATCAGCATCAGTCTCGGAGAACCTCGACGATGCAAGATCACTAATGGAACTGTTTCTCTTGATTCGTCAGATTTCGGTTCCCGTTATTGCTGCAGTCCAGGGAAGAGCGCTCGCTGGCGGCTGCGGCCTTGCCACAGCTTGCGACGTAGTACTGGCTTCGAGTACTGCTCGATTTGGTTATCCCGAGGTGAAGATCGGTTTTGTCCCGGCAATGGTCCTCGCGATTCTTCGGCGGAACGTTTCTGAAAAACAGGCTTTTGAATTGATTACCACAGGCGACGAAATTCGAGCTGAAGAAGCTAAACAGATCGGTCTCATCAATCAGGTTTTTGACGACGAAACATTCTCAACTGACCTAGATGATTACCTCGAGAAGTTTTCGAAAACAAGTAGGTCTGCTACAAAGTTGACCAAACGCCTCTTATATCAGGTTGATAGTTTGTCGTTCCTCGAAGCGCTGGAGTCAGGCGTCGACGTTAACGTGATTGCGAGGATGACTGAGGACTGTAGGCAGGGAATCGCAAAGTTTCTTAAGAAGTAGTTATCGTCTGCTTTGCCACGGCAATCGCTGTTTCCAAAACCGGATCTGCAATCTGAGTAACGAGACCTGCTTCCAGAGCATCAGTGCTGGATAATCTACGTGCAGTCACAAAAAGCTCGATTGCTCGAGTCCTGCCAATGAGTCTAGGCAAACGCTGCGTTCCACCCCAGCCAGTGATTATTCCGAGGCGAGCACCTGGATGCGCAAAGACAGCTGATTGCGAGGCGATGCGAGTATTACACGCGAGCGCAAGGTCTAGTCCTCCTCCCATGCAGTAACCATTGATCGCAGCGATCGTAACTGGTTGCAGCTCGGCGAGTGCGTGAGCCAACGACTGACCCTTCTGAGAGAAGATGGTCGCACTGGTCCTATCCAGGTTCCGCAGGTCGCGAATATCCGCACCCGACAGAAACACGTCATCCGTCCCTGTTAGGATGACTGCTCGGATGGTTGGTTCTTGTTTGAGTCGTTCAAGAAAGGCAGCAAGGCGATCGAGAGTTTCGTGCGAGAGTGGATTGCGCTCGGCCGGCTTAGTGAATCGAATGATGGCTATCTCGCCGCTGATTTTTTCAAGTGTTGGCGAGTCTCTCATTCGCGAGGCTTAACGTTCTTTCGTAGAAACGTGACGATATCTTCAGTAGACGTTCCAGGCAGGAATACCTCAGCAACACCCTGATCTTTTAGTCTTGGCAAATCCTCTTGAGGAACAATTCCACCAACAAGGACCAGGCAGTCGTTCATTCCCTTCTCGCGCAGCAACTGCACAATACGAGGGCAAAGAGTGTTATGTGCGCCACTCAGGATAGAAACGCCTACCGCGTCAACATCTTCTTGTAATGCCGCAGCCGCGATCATTTCCGGCGTTTGTCGTAGCCCCGTGTAGATCACCTCCATCCCTGCATCACGGAGGGCACGCGCAATGACTTTTGCGCCGCGGTCGTGACCATCAAGGCCAGGTTTGGCCACTAGCACACGGATTCTTCGATTAGACATAGCGAGATTTAGAAAGCAGGTTCTTCGTAGATACCGTAAACGTCGCGAAGGGCGGAGCAGATTTCGCCGAGAGTCGCATAGGCTCTAACAGCGTCGAGTGTCGCAGGCATGGTGTTCTCGTTTTTCTGTGCGGCCAGTTTTAGTTTCTCGAGTGCATTTGCAATAGCCCCTGCATCTCGCCGCGTTTTCGTCTGCTCCAGGCGTTCTAACTGATGAGTACGCACGGAATCGTCAATTACAAGGATGGGAACTTCTGCTGGCTCGTCAGTCATTGCGTATTTGTTTACGCCAACAATAACCTGATCGCCGCGCTCAACTGCCTTTTGATACTGATATGCGGAGTCGTGAATCTCACGCTGAGGGAAGCCTTTTTCAATAGCGGCAACCATTCCTCCCATGTTGTCGATCTTTCGAAAATACTCGAGCGCTTCATCCTCCATCTTCTCAGTTAATGATTCGAGGTAGTACGAACCACCAAGCGGATCGACGGTGTTCACAACTCCCGTCTCTTCAGCAATTATTTGTTGCGTTCTTAAAGCGATGAGCGCGGCTCGATCCGTAGGGAGCGCCAACGCTTCGTCGTATGCGTCTGTGTGCAAGCTCTGAGTGCCACCCAACACGCCTGCAAGAGCTTGAATCGCTACTCGGACGATATTGTTGAGCGGTTGTTGTACAGTTAGGGAAACGCCTGCGGTCTGCGTGTGAAAACGTAATTGCAAGGTTCGCGGCTGATTACTACCGAACCGATGTTTCATTTCTCTGGCCCAGATTCGTCGTGCAGCTCGGTATTTGGCTATTTCTTCGAAGAAATCGTTATGCGCATTGAAGAAGAATGACATTCTTGGCACGAAACGATCGAGGTCAAGACCCGCTTCCACTCCCCACGCTACATATTCAATGCCATCACGCAAAGTAAACGCTAATTCTTGAGCTGCAGTCGCACCTGCTTCTCGAATGTGATATCCGCTCACTGAAACGGGGTTGTATCTTGGAACCCGGTCGATGCAGAACTGGAATGTGTCTACTACGAGTTTCATCGCCGGCCTGATAGGGTAAATCCATTCCTTTTGGGCGATGTACTCTTTCAGGATGTCGTTTTGCAGTGTTCCAGAAATCTTCTCCCAACTGGCACCCTGTTTCTCTGCAACTACCAGGTACATCGCCAGCAAAACAGACGCAGGTGCATTTATTGTTTGTGAGACTGTTACTTGCTCGAGCGGAATTCCTTCGAACAACACCTCCATATCTGCAAGCGAGGAAACAGCCACACCGCACTTGCCGACTTCGCCTTCTGATAAAGGTGAGTCCGCGTCATAGCCCATCAATGTCGGCAGATCAAAGGCGACTGAGAGACCCGTTTGACCTTGAGCCATCAAGTATTTGAAGCGAGTGTTCGTCTCTTCCGGTGTCCCGAAACCGGCGAACTGACGCATCGTCCACAGCTTGCCGCGATAACCCGTCGGATGAATTCCACGCGTGTACGGGAATTCACCTGGAAAGGAAATGTCAGTGGGGAAGTCGAGCGCTTCAGTGTCGGCTGGGCTGTAGATACGTCGTACTTCTTCGAGGGAAACGGTTTGGAAGCTCTTCTTTCGTTCTGGAAGTTTAGCCAGGGCGGGGTCGAGCGTGTCTTGTTGCCATCTTTCGACCGCCTCTTCGGCAGCAGAAGACTGTTCCTTTGTTTCCGGCATTTACCCTCTTTCGGAAGAAAAACTCCTTAGAGAATCGATATTAAGTTACGAGTTTTGGGGTGTCAACCAGCAGGGATTGAGCACTTATACTAAGAGGGGAACGCGGCTGTAATGGCAGTTACAGCCGCGCGAAACTCGGAGGGAACCCGGTTACGTGGATGTCGAGCAGGCTTGTGATCGGCAGGCTTCGGCAGGCATGAATTTAAAGATCTTTTTAGACGTCTTCTACTCAATGGGCACCAGATATTCGTTGCGGCGAACCATATTCAAACGTGTGCGCGCGGCGAGCTCGATCGTTCTGGGATCGTTACTTAGCTTGAGTACCTCAATCTTTAGGGCTTGGTTAGCGTTTCTCAGGACAGTTACGTCCGATTCGATCGCAGACAGCTGAACTGCGGCCAACTGCGCCTTTGCACGAGTTCGAAGATTTACGGTTACACAAACCGCCGCGACGGCCAGAATGATCATTCCAAAGAGGACCCATGCCGGTATTATTCCGCCACGTCGTCGGACTTCGCTGCGAGTCCCAATGATGTCAACCGAAATTTGTTGCATCGATGTCAATGATGAATTCGCCCGCGGAACAACGCGTTGAGTTTTAATCCGCTCATCAATCCAATATGTGTTTGCGACCCTGCTCACTCAGCACCTCCCAGTTCTTTCTTTTCTCTAATGATTCGGAGTGTTGTCGCCAAGAACGCATCGGCTATCGGGAAAATTCTCAAAACCTGCTCAAGTACTAAGAGTTCACTAATCTAAACTCGACCTGCTAACCCGCGACCTGCGAGTCGACCCAGGCGTCGTTGCTGTGAAACCCGCAAAGCCGCCAGTTTCCGTCGAAAGGTGACTCGTGCTTGAGAATTCCGCCAATTCTTACCAAACCAGGATTGTGTCCGCATCTGCCTTCCTCTGATCTCCCTAATTGGGCTTGTGCGTGATCGGCACGATCACCATTGGGTTCCTCAGCACATCACTCGCTAAAAGTTCAACCCGTGAGATTTCACCTAGCGACCCCTTGGTTATCTTTCAGAATCTAGTCCCGGATTTAAGAATCTGCTTAACTTGGCTCTGCAGCGATGACCACAATATAGGCGACATCTTGAATATCGCCACCACAATTAAGTGTGCTTTGTGGTCTCTCAATCTGTTGTCAATCAACAACTTAGCTGCAAGTTGGCCGGAATGTAGCATCCGTGCTTAAGTGTGTAAAGACATTTCTGGGCAATGCTTTAACCGCGTAAGTTGAACATTTACTTGAGGTAAGAGCGCTTAAGAAGACAAATCGGCGAACGCTTGGCGAACGGAAATAGAAGCCGTAACCCCACCATTTAGCCTTGCGTTAAAACATGTTGACAGCGTTGCTCGCCCGAACTTAGACTCAGGTTGTCTGGTATTGAGTTAGCCTTAAAAGCATTGGCATCAATAATCAGAACAGTCAAAAAAAACTACTTGTCCCAAATTCTATTTCCGGTTGATCCGCTCACAGGCGCCGGGCAGACTCACTCAAGATCTAAGGAAAGGCGTAGATGTCTGACTCCTCGCTAACCGTTCCAGACCTTCAGGTGTCCGGGTCAACGTCATCTAAGTTACCGATTCGTTCAATTGTTCGAGCTCTCTGCGAAGCAGCTCGAGGTGGGCCAGATCTACTCTATGAGGTCATGATCAAGATGAGCCTGATGGTTGAAGCTACCGCTCCAACCTACGGTTTGTCGATTTGGGCCGCTCCATTAGCTGGCAAGCCAAGTCTTCGCTGGGCGGAAGGTCTCGAAGAAGCCGAGATTGCTCGTGGCGAAAAGGCAATAACCGAGATCTTTGCCACTAAGGGACGTCCCGAGCCTGCAAACGAGGGCGACAACTCAATTTGTCTATTGCTTGCTTTGCCTTTGCTCGGTCGCGAAGGCGCGGCGCTATATGGAAGATGCGTTCGACCCCTGACCTCAGAACAGGCTAAGGAATTGAACGCGCTGAGTGACCTAGCGTTCCTAGCCCACGCACACCAGGTCGCGGGCAACTTAGAAAATACGGATAGGGCCGTGCCCTCGTTGCCCTCGGCAACTGTTCTTCCTGGAATGGTTTTTAGTAGTCGGGCTATGTTGGAAGTAGCGCGCAATGTGGAACGAATTAAAGATTCTGATTCGACCGTTCTTGTTACGGGCGAATCTGGCACCGGTAAGGAACTGATAGCTCGAGCAATCCACAGATTAAGTCGTAGGTCCGAACGTGAGTTTGTGCCTTTCAACTGTTCGGCCGTTCCGGCGGAGTTGATTGAAAGCATGTTGTTTGGTCACCGCAAGGGTACCTTTACCGGTGCTCTTTCCGACCAACTGGGTCTAATTGGAGCGGCGGAAAATGGAACGCTGTTCCTTGATGAAATCGGAGACCTACCGCTTGCACTACAGCCGAAACTCTTGCGGTTCCTACAAGAAGGTGAAATCCACACGCTTGGCGACCGAGCCCCTCGAAAAGTAAACGTCCGCGTGATTGCCGCCACCCACAAGGATCTCGAACAGCTCGTAAAGGAAAAGCTATTTCGCGAGGATCTGTATTACCGAATCGCAACGCTGAACGTAAAGGTTCCATCCCTGCGCGACCGACCTGAAGATATTTCGACTCTAATCTCACACTTCATTAGTTTGTACGCTCGCAAGAACGATCGGGCGATTTCTGGAATTACCTGGGAGTCGATCCAGATTCTCGAAAGCTATTCGTGGCCAGGAAATATTCGTGAACTAGCTGGTGAGATTGAGCGACTCGTCCTTTACGCAGATGAAGGTGGGTTTATCAGACCTGACAATATTAGCCCAAGGATTCATCCCCACGGTGTTGCTGACTCTTCCGAAGCCTTGCCGGAGAAACTCGAAGATCTCCTGGAGAGTTATGAACGGCGGGTAATAACGGAAACGCTAAAACGTCATGATTGCAACGTTGCACGTGCGAGTGAGGCCCTGGGTCTTGGGTCGAGGCAGACGCTTTATAAGAAGCTGAAGCGACTTGCGATTGATATCGGCGACTTTCTCCAGGAGGACACTGAACCCGGAATGCAATATCGAGCTTAGTTCTTAGTCCTATTAGACCATTCACTTGAAAGCACTCGGGCCAACCGGGTGCTTTTTATTTTTAAATTCTCGTACTTCCGTTAACCGCGCGGCTCATTCCCTCTAAACGTTGTCAACTTGCGGCGACAAATACAAAGACCGAACAAAAAGAACAAGGTAAGAGCCTTTGGGTCGAAAACCATAGTTGGACCAACGAGGGTTCTTGTTAACCGCGGGCGACAAGTTGATCTAGAAATACCCAATAAACATTGAGGTCTTAGCAATTCAACTCAGTGGCATGAGCCTTGTAAAAGGGTCATTGTCGCGAGGCAAAGATGCATCGCACAAACCGTCGAGTTGATTAGAAGTTATGAGAACAAACACCACAAGGAAACTGGCATCAGCGCTTATGTTCGTGATCTTCGCTCCCTTCCTTACGTTGGCGATGTTAGTCAGCGTGAGGTCAGCTGGAGTTATAGGAAACGACGTTCTTCTGTTGCTGCTGACTCTCTCCGGTGCTGTGTTGAGTGGAATCAACGGTTTCGGCCGCCGTACGGCCAAGGCGTTTCCACTTTCCCCTGCAACGGTGAAGTCAGCGGGTACTAACTCTCGTAGCGTCACCTGGTCAACCCGCTCAAGTAGTAACGCCTAACCCACAGACAGACAGATTAAAGGAGCAAACAAATGATTAAGAGATTCTTCAGCGATGAAACCGGTCTTGAACTTTCAGAGTACGCAGTAGCAGCCGCGTTGATCGCACTGGCCACCGTAGCCGCGTTCCAGCTTCTCGGCACCAACATCGCGGGCAAGATCACCGGTCTCGCCAACACCGTGAAATAACTGATCCGGATTCAAAAGCGTAGTGCTCCTTTGTTGCCTGCGCTAGCGATTTCCAGCTCAGAAGGAGACTTCGAAATGATCAGGAACTTTCTGAAAGAAGAGTCCGGCCTTGAGTTATCCGAGTACGCAGTAGCAGCGGCTCTGATCGCTCTCGTAACGGTAGCGGCGTTTCAGCTTTTGGGCGCAAACATCACTACCAAGATCAACGATCTGGCCAACAACGTTAAGTAGTCCCATGGTCAAAGCGCATTGATGGGAGTGGGCGTGTCTTGCCGGTGGCAAACAGGTCCACTCTCCTCAAGGCGTAAAAGCGGTTTCTCTCCGTCGTCAGTCAATAGAGGATCACATGAGTCCCTCGTTAATGGCATCCCTATTCTTACTGGTTCCGCTCGCCATCATCATCATCTACAACGACGTGCGGTATCGCCGCATCCCGAATGCCTACGTATTGGCAGCTCTAATAAGCGGACTAACCATTAATACGGTCTTTGGCGGTTTGACTGGAGCCATCAGCAGTCTTGGTGGCTGCGCTCTCGCGTTCGTGCTGATATTTGTGCTGCATGTTTTCGGAGCAATGGGAGCCGGAGACGTGAAGTTGTTTTCAGCGCTCGGAGCAGTAACAGGAGCACATCTCGTACTGCCAACTTTTGTTGTAGTGGTGTTGACAGGCGGCTTGCTTGCTTTGTTTTCAGTAATCAGAGCCGGCGTTGTTAGGTCGACCATGCACCGCGTTCTGCAAATCTTCTGCGGCTTTTTACCTGGCTGGGAGATGCCTCGATTCAGCATTCCCGCGGATCGCCGATACACGGTTCCATACGGAGTGGCAATAACACTCGGTGGTCTCATCTCTATCGCAATCTTCAGAGTTTGAATCGTCTGCACTTCGGCGAATTGAGTCAATCAACCCCTACGGAGAGTTAATCAAATGCGAAACAAACGTTTCTTCATAGTTCTTATCGGAGCGCTGATCTTCGGCGTTCTTGCTGCCGTTTCAGTCAGCAAGTACCTGTCGAGTGCTCAAGCCTACTCAAAAAATCTGAGCCGCGTTGCCGTGGCCAAGGTAGCTATTCCGTTAGGGACAAAGATTGTTCCTGAACAGATCATGGTGGTCCAGTTTCCTAAAGAGTCGATGCCGGATGGTTCATTCGAGACTCCGGAGAAGCTCGCAGGACGTGTTGCGATCATAAACATTGCGGCACGTGAGCCGATCACCGAATCGAAGATCGCGCCAGAAGGCACAGCCGGCGGATTGTCCGCGGTAATACCCGAAGGTTACAGGGCGATGACCGTCAAGGTCGATGACGTTGTTGGTATATCGGGTTTCATCATGCCGGGCACTTTGGTCGACGTCGTTGTCGTTATCGACCCGGAGGCTCAAGCAGGTATGCAAAATCCCATCTCCAAGATCGTCCTGCAGAACATCAAGGTGCTCGCCAACGGACAGAACATCGACAAACCGCAAGATCAGCGCGAAGCGAACAGCGTTAAGGCTGTGACCCTACAGGTCACACCTGAACAGGCCGAAAAACTCGCACTCGCTTCAACTGAAGGCAAGTTGCAGTTGGTCATGCGCAATCAGATCGATCAGGGTGACGAACAAACACCGGGTGTCAACAAGCGCGGTTTGCTGTCTGGCGAAAAAGCCACAACGCCACCGGAACCGGGCTCGTTGAAGAGTGAACAGCCAAAAGCACAGCAAGCCGAACCGCGCGTTCGTCGCGTTCGTGCCGAAGCAGAGCCAAAAACCGCCGCCCCGGCTACTCCGCCAGCGCCGCGTGCTTCAGTGGAAATGATCGAAGGTTCCAAGAAGCGCAGCGTTGATTTTCCGTAAGCGAAACAATTCTTTCTGAATCACTGAAGCTGATCGCAACGCGATCGATTGCAACAAAGGAGCACAAGATCATGCAGAGTCGTTCCCCTATTTCACGCCGAGTGAGTTTAGTACTGGCGTCGTTGATTACCATCTTCTCTTACACAATCGCGTACGCCCAGGAGAACTCCTACAAGGCGTCATTTAGTCAGAACAAGGAATCCATTGCCGTTAATGTTCTGGTGGGACAGTCGCGTGTGATCAATTTCGATCGCCCGGTTGGCCGCTTCTCCGTATCAAATCCAGAGATCGCCGAAGCAATACTCGTCACTCCGGATCAGGTTCTTGTCAACGGTAAGACGTTCGGTCAAGTCAACTTCATCGCCTGGGAACAAGGCGGTGGTCAGTTTCTGACGTTTGATGTTTACGTTCGTGCGAACCTTTCACTGATCGACTCGCAGATCCGCGCTCTGTTTCCGAAAGATGACATTCGCTTGAGTCAGGCTAACGGTTCGGTCGTGATCTCAGGAAGCGTTCTGAATGCCACTACTGCAACGCAAGTGCAGAGCGTAGTCGAAGCAGCTGGATTCAAAACAGTAAACATGCTGACCTCTCCTACAACTGGTATCAGCCAGGTACAGCTTCAGGTACGTGTTGCTGAAGTCAATCGCAACAAACTGCGTGACTATGGCACGTCGTTTACAGCCCTTCCGCAAGGAGGCACCGGTGGTTATATCAACAGTGGCGGCGGTCCAAGTTTGTTGGGCGACACCGCGACAAGTGCTGCGGGAGCGGTTCTGGACACCGTTATCGCGCCGGCTCTGAATCTTTTCATCTTCAATCGTCAGATCAACACAGGAGCGTTTCTGAAAGCGTTGCGGACAGAAGGTGCTTTCCGTGAATTGGCCGAACCGAATCTGATCGCGATGAATGGGCAAGAAGCCAGCTTCCTGGCAGGTGGAGAATTTCCTGTTCCAGTGCTTCAGAACGCAGGTAGCGGCGGCGGCGGTATGGGGATCACTATCGTTTGGAAAGAGTATGGCATCCGCCTGAACTTCAAACCGACGATCATCGATGAAGATCACATTCGTCTCGAGCTCGAACCCGAGGTTTCAACGATTGATTTCACAAACGGTGTGAAGTTCAACGGCTTCGTCGTTCCAGCCTTGAGAACTCGCCGCGCCAAGACCGGCGTCGAATTGCGCGATGGTCAGTCCTTCGCTCTCGCCGGATTGCTAGACAACACTGAGACAAAGACGTTGTCGAGAATTCCAGTAGTCAGTGACATCCCGGTTCTCGGTGCTCTCTTCAAGTCAAAGTCTTTCGAGAAGAAAGAGACTGAGTTGATGTTCATCGTGACTGCGCAGCTGGTTAAGCCGGTCAATCGCGACGACTTGCCGCAGATGCGTGGCATCGATGGTTTGAAGGGCAACTCTCCATTAGGTCTTGAGCCAAAGGGTGAAGGCATCCAGGGTCAAACTGGCTACAAGATTTCTGGACAGAACGTTGAAACGCCACAAGCTACCGAGCCAGTTAAAGCCTCTGAACCGGCTTCAAAGACAACAACACAATCGGACACCGAAACCTCGGGAACGAGTGGCTCAGGAGTAGCAGAAGTTCGCAAGGTTAATGCGGGCCTTCCAATGGCGCGAGCTGCGAAGGTCGAACCTTATTTGGAACCAATCAAGCCTCGATAAATCAGATGAATCTTTTCATTCATCAAGAGGGGGCAAAGATGAAAGAGATACAAAAGCGCAGAAACGAACGAGGCTCAATCCTGGCAACTTCTGCGCTCGGAATGCTCTCGGTTTTGTTAGCGGTTGGCCTGGGGATAGACATCAGCAGGTTCTACCTAACTAAAGCCGAGCTACAGAATGCCGCCGATGCCTCGGCATTGGCGGCAGTATCCGGACTGAACGGTGGGCCAGCTGGAATTACAGAGGCGACAAATCGCGCGGTCCAGGCGATGAACAACTACAACTTCAACAAGACGGGCGTTAGCTTTCCACGCTCGAATGTTTTGTTTGCAGTGAATCTCAATGGCCCATACATGAGTGAGGGCTCGGCTACTGCAGCACCGACGGACATTCGCTTTGTACAAGTGACGACGCCGGACTCGGCGGTGCCTGTTTCGTTTGCCGCGGTGGTCTTGGGCAGTAGCAAGAACCTGTCCGCAACTGCGACCGCCGGCTATTCGGTTCCACTCAATGTTGTTTGTCCGTGGCTACCTGCCTTCGTGATGGATTTTCCGGGTAACCCGATCTCTCCAGGAAATACCTACACGTTCCGATTAGCACCAGGAGAATTTGCTTCACCAGGAAACTACCAGTTGCTCGCTCCTATAGATGCAGGGGCAAACGGTGATCGAAACGGAATGGCTACCGGAGTCAATTGGTGTATTTCCACCGGTACCGAGGTTCCGACAAAACCCGGTGTTTCGGCTGGTGCGATTCGTCAAGGTATCAATACTCGCTTCGATATTTATCAGGGCCCAATTGACCCCGCGTTGGCACCGCCGGATACGAATGTAAAAGAGGACATCACCTACCAACAGTATCGCGATCAAACCTCAGTTCAAGCGCCGAGTCATACGGGCGTCGCGGATCGGCGCGTGGTGTTCATACCAATTGCAACTTCGTTGCCGGGTAATGGTCGAGATGCGGTCGTAGTCGATCGATTCGGCGTTTTCTTCCTGCAAACTTCAGTCGGAGGAGGAAATGGCGGCGACCTCGTGGCTGAGTACATAACTGACACGGCGTTCGCTGGTAACAGTAGCTATGACCCCGGTGCGGGAAGTACTAACAACAAAATGGCCGTTCCAGTTCTATACAAGTAGGTCTAATCATGCACACCAGAATTCGCAGAATCCGAATCCGACGCCGTTTGAGACGATTACAGGTTCATCGTTTTCGAAGGGATGAACGTGGAATCTCGTTGGTGGAAGCGTCCATAGTTTTACCGATCTTCTTACTCCTGTTCGGGGCCACCGCAGAATTTGGCAGGTACTTCTACGAATACACAACCCTGGCTAAGGCAACACGTGCTGGAACTCGCTATCTGATTACAGCCCAGGTAAACGGCGCAGAGGACACCACTGCTAAAAACATTGTCGTATACGGAAATCCAACCGGCACTGGATCACCGATCTTAACGGGCTTAGATCCCACAAACATCGTGATCACGCGTACGGGCGGAACATCGATCTTACCTCAACTAGTCAAAATGGAAGTCACTGGCTACAAGCATCAACCCATTTTCGATTTGGGCTTGATGACCAAGACTGCCGGGCTTTCCCTAAACATTGACGTAAAACCCAGCGTGACCATGCGTTATCTGTTGACTCAGCCCCCACCGATTCCGTGAGGCTAACAACATGACACGAATCAAATTCATTAAATCGGATGCACGCGGCGCGACCCTGCTGGAATTTGCGATCGCAGCAACAGTTTTTCTTACCTGCATGTTCGCCGTGATCGAGTTTGGACGAGCGCTTTGGGTTCACAACGCTCTTTCCGATGCAGCGCGACGCGGAGCTCGATACGCCACACTCCATTCGGCGAATGATATCGACAAGGTTAAGAACGTAGTTGTTTACGGAGATCCAGCGGGTGGGGCCCAACCTTTGGTGCCGAACCTGGATGTCAGCAATGTGACGGTGAATTATTCGAGTTTTCAGCTAAATAAAGGAACGGTCACGGTGGGTATCACCAATTACCAGTTCCAATTTGTAGTTCCGTTAGTTGGTACGACCATTCAAATGCCGAACTACACAACTACGCTTACGGGTGAAAGCGTTGGCTGGATACCGGCCGACAAATAGCTTCTGCAATTTTTAAAGGAAGTTAGAGATTCAACTGTGTCTTCAGAGTACGAATCAACAGTCTCAATTCGTTGTCTCACTGCCTGGCGGCTCTCTGAACAGGCCTGCCTAATCAACATTGCTACGAGCGATACACCTACAGGAATCCGCATAGAACTCTGCAGCACCATTCCAAACCGAAACAGAAGTAGTCACCAGCAGTGAGGCTCGAAAGAAACGCTTAAGGACAGAGGATGACCCAACCAATAACATTCGTCGTACTGAGCACCGGGCTCGATAACTTCAAAGACATTCGTAAGGCTCTTTCAGCCGAAGCGCGCGTTCAACTCCTGGCAGGTGGTAACGACCCTGATCAATTGTACGAAGAGATCGTGCGCCTCAAACCGAACGCCGCAATAATTGCACTTGGTCCTAACCCGGACACCGCCGTCAACTTCATCGGCCGCCTTAACGCCGAGTGTCCCAGAACGGCAATCATCTCAGCCGCCGCGGACGCTTCTCCCGATCTAATCCTGCGAAGTCTTCGAGCTGGTGCAAGGGAATTTCTTCGCATCCCGATAAGCGTCGACGAATTGCGAACAGTGTTGGATCGCATCTCGGAGTTTTTCACTACTCAAGTTGAGGCACCTAAGCGACAAGGTCGAATGGTTGCCGTTTTCTCGAGCAAGGGTGGTTGCGGAACGTCGTTCATTGCCACGAACCTCGCCGGCTGTATAGCTAAGCGCGCGGTCCTTGTAGACCTCAATTTACAGGCAGGAGATCTTCCGTTATTTCTCGGCGTCGATCCAAAGTATTCGATAGCAGACATGGTCGAGAAGCGCAATAAGCTTGATGCGGAATTGATCAATACACTGGTCACTCCTTACTCGTCACACTTATCGCTCTTGGCAGCGCCTAAGTCGGCTGACTCAGCAGATGAGATTGAACCGCAGCATGTTTTCGAAGTCCTTCAACGTTTGCGCGAATGTTACGACTACGTAGTACTCGATCCTCAGCACACCTTTGATTCAATCACGCTCGCCGCGCTCGATCAGTCGGATGAAATTGTGCTCGTACTGACACTGGATATTCCTGCCATCAGGAGTACACAAAGAGCACTCGAGATCTTCGATCGACTTGGTTATCCACGAAAGAAAATCCGGATCGTAGTTAATCGCTGGAGCAAACAGATCGATCTTGATCTTCGCCAGGTTGAAAAATTTCTTGGCGAGCCAGTGGTCGCGTTTGTTCCCAGTGACTACCAGACCGCAGTTAATTCAATCAACCTCGGAACACCTCTCGTAACGTCCGATGCGAATTCCAAGATTGCGCTCGAAATCCGTCGCATTGCACAAACGATCTCGTCGGGCGTGCTTCCGATAGAGGAGAAAAAGCCGCGCCGAGCTTTCTGGAATTCGTTTCTGAAACGGCAGCCTGAACAAGGACAAATGGAATTACGCACTTCATTGGAAAAGGTCTAATTAACAAAGGACTCAATCGGGGAACCCTATGGCACTGCGCGAACGACTAGTCGGAAACAACGGTATTCCAGGTGTAATGGATGGCACTGGACATAACTCATTCCAGGAGATGAAGGCGCGTCTGCACAAGACGCTCATCAATCGAATGGACTTGACCAAGCTGTCCTCACTTTCCCAGGAGCAAGTGCATGCGGAAGTGTCTCGCCTGGCAGAAACCGTGCTGGCGCAAGAGAGCGCTCCATTGTCGGCTTCTGAACGTGAACGGCTTGTCAATGACGTGCAGCATGAGCTCTTCGGACTTGGTCCACTGGAGCCTTTGCTCGCTGACCCAACGATTTCTGACATCCTTGTCAATTCTCACCACACGATTTACATCGAGCGCCGAGGCAAGATCGAACCTACCAATGTGCGGTTCAAGGACGACGAACACTTGATGCGAGTGATTGAGCGAATAGTTTCGTCCGTCGGTCGCCGAATCGATGAGTCGTCTCCGATGGTCGACGCACGTTTGCAGGATGGCTCTCGTGTCAATGCAATCATTCCGCCGTTGTCGATCGACGGGCCCGTGCTTTCGATACGCCGATTTGGTTCCGAACCGCTGCGCATGGTCGCGCTAATTGAGAACAATGCGTTGACCAAGGACATTGCCGATATGCTGCAGATGGTTGTTCATGCTCGTCTCAACGTTTTGATTTCAGGAGGAACTGGTGCGGGCAAAACAACTCTTCTTAACGCGTTGTCAGCGTTCATTCCGGAAAACGAACGCATCGTCACAATCGAAGACTCCGCGGAACTTCAACTCCAACAACCGCACGTTGTCAGGCTCGAAACAAGGCCGCCAAACATCGAAGGTCGCGGCGAAGTGACGCAGAGAGATCTAGTCAAGAACGCACTGCGAATGCGTCCTGACAGAATCGTGATCGGCGAGGTTCGCGGTGGCGAAGCGATCGACATGCTTCAAGCTATGAATACTGGTCACGATGGCAGTTTGACTACGGTCCACGCGAACACTCCTCGCGATGCACTGGCTCGTCTCGAGACGATGATTCAAATGACAGGCATGCGTCTTTCAGACAGAGCTATGCGGCAACAGGTCGCCTCGGCGCTGAACCTGGTCGTTCAGGTAGCGCGCATGTCCGATGGCTCTCGTCGCGTGACTTCAATTTCTGAAATCACCGGCATGGAAGGCGAAACGATAACCATGCAGGAGATCTTCAAATACGAAAGAAGTGGTGTCGATTCACAAGGACAAGTTCTGGGTCGGTTCAAGCCGACGGGAATCCGACCGCGCTTTGCGGAAAAACTCAAAGCGTGCGGCCTGCAGTTACCACGCGTGTTCTTCGAGGAGAATTAGCCCCCATGATCGTATCGTTCCTGGTATTTACGTTCGCCCTTTTTCTCGTTCTAGGCGCATATCTTTTTGCTACGCACGGGACCGATGCAAAACGGGCTCGCCTGCAGAAACGACTGTCGGAAGCATTGCTGCACTCCGCTCATGCCGAAGACGTCGACGTGATATTGGCTCGCAATGAGCTGATGAGTGAAATTCCATGGATGAATCAGATCCTGATTCGGATGCAGTCGGCACTACATCTGAAGAGGATGTTGGATCAGGCAGATCTTCACATTACTCCTTCTCGCCTGATCATGTTCTCGGTGATGGCTGGCATGCTAGGAGCACTGTCGGCGTCCGTTGTCACCCCCTTCATTCCATTAATGATTCTGATCGGCTTAGCGATCGCGTCGTTGCCGTTTGTACACGTTTGGTGGAAACGCAAGAAACGCTTTGATGCCTTCCTGGAAGAGCTGCCGGATGCTTTGGACTTAGTCAGTCGCGCACTAAGTGCAGGCCATGCATTTTCCGAAGCACTGAACATGGTTTCGACCGAAATGCCTGATCCGATTGCGACTGAGTTTCGCAAGACGTACGAAGAACAAAACCTTGGTCTTTCAATAAAGTTAGCTCTCGAGAACCTGACACAGCGCATGCCCTTGCTTGATCTGCGCATGTGCGTAACCGCAGTTTTGATTCAACGCGAAACGGGCGGCAACCTTTCGGAGATTCTGGAGAAGGTTTCGCACACGATACGCGAGCGCTTCCGCATCATGGGTGATTTGAAGACGTTGACCACCAGTTCGCGAATGTCAGCCTGGTTGCTGTGCGGTCTGCCCATTTTTGTCGCGCTTGCGGTAACCGTTATGAACCCTGACTACATGAGCGTCCTCTGGAAGGATCCTCGTGGTCATTATCTGATCGCGGCGGCAATGTTCCTGCAGATAAGTGGCATGTTGATAGTTAGGAAGATTTTGAACATCAAGATTTGAGAAGGGACTTTGTTCTTAGTTTTAGATCCTTAATTACAAAGCACAAAGTTCAAAGCACAAAGCACGCGTATCGAAATCAAAGACCAACACTAAAACACTCATGTTGCTAATTATCGCCATCTCAACTTTCGTTTGTATCACCCTCGGGATGATGGGTGTTTACTGGGTACTGTATCGGCCACAGAGCGCTGCTACTGAACGGCTGCGTCGAATGGGAGGCAAGTCCGACTCTCAACAGCCGATTGCAGTGATGACACCGACAGACAGTGCTGCATCCGAATTAGCGCAACGCCTGGCAACACCTTTAAACCGGCTTCTTCCTGCCTCGGCAACTGAAGCAAAGAAGTTGCAGAAGCAGTTAATGCATGCAGGATTTCGTTCAGCTGAGGCGCCGCTCATTTATCGTGCTATCCAACTCGCCTCAATGGCTGGTTTTCCACTGATGGTTGCCTTGACATGCGCAATCCTGGCCAGACCACTTGCCGGTGCTTTGGTGTGGATCATTCTAGGTTTTTGCGTTGGCTTCTTTCTGCCGCGCTTCATCCTCAACAAAGCAATCAGCAGTCGCCAACGAGAACTCCGCTGGGGTCTGGCTGATGCATTAGACCTCATGGTTGTTTGCGTTGAGGCGGGCCTGGGTCTGAACGCTGCAATGTTGAAGGTGAGTAGTGAACTTAAAGATGTGCATATCGATATCGCAACTGAATTTGAACTTGCAAACCTCGAGATCCGAGTCGGTAGAGAACGCGACGAAGCATTGCGCAATCTGGCTGAACGAACAGGAGTCGATGACCTGCGCAGCTTAGTGGCAATGCTGATCCAGACGGACAAGTTTGGTACGTCGATCGCCAAAGCATTGCGTGTCTTTTCAGATTCTCTGCGAACCAAGAGACGCCAGCGCGCCGAGCAGGAAGCGCAAAAGGCTGCCGTTAAGCTTTTGTTGCCACTTGCTTGTTTCTTGTTCCCAACACTCTTCATTGCGATTTTGGGCCCCGCAGCTCTTAACCTGATGGACGTTATGGACAAGATGTAAATAAGGAGTCCGTAGTCATGAACAAACGAAGAATCATTGCCATCGTTATCGCTTTTGTGCTGACCATCGCTGCCACTGCAATGTGGAGTGCAGCAACGATTGAGCGGGAAGGTGACCCGGACGTCAACGCGCTCGAAGACTCTGGCTCGGAAGCCGGAGCCACAATGGAAACAAAAAAGGGCGGCAACAGAGTAGTCAAGGTGCTCGCCGCTCCATTCAAAGCATTCGGCCGACTGTTTGGTCACAAAGACGAAAACAAGATTTCGCGCATGACTGAAAAAGACAGTGAAAGATTTGTTTCAGTTGGCGTTTCCAAAGTTGAGGATAGCCGCACTGCAGACTCGAGAAAAGTGATTGAGGGTTCCGCGAAGGAACATCTCGAAGCTGGTCGTTCTTACCTATTGGAAGGGCGTTACAGCGAAGCGGTGACAGAACTGTCAACTGCTGCTTCAATGAATCCAAATTTGACGGAAGCTCACAACCTGTTAGGGGTGGCGTACGACAAAAAAGGATTTGCCGATCGCGCAAAGGAATCATACGAGCGTGCAGTTAAAACAGACAGCAACGATCCGGAAACACTCAACAATCTCGGCTTCTCGTTCTATCAGAGTGGGAACTATCGCGCGGCCGTTGATCGACTGAAGCGAGCGTCGAAACTTGCACCAAAGGACGAACGCATCCTGAACAACCTGGGCCTGGCATTGTGCCGACTGGGCAAGTTTGACGAAGCCTATCAGAGCTTTGCTCGCGCGAATGGTCCACTGACTGGAAACCTAAATCTCGCACGCATGCTCGAGCGGTTCGGTCGAGATGACGAAGCAATCAAGTACTACGAAGCAGCCCGTCAATTAGATCCAAACAATACCTTCGCACTGCGACGCCTGGCAGACCTGTACCAACGAGTCGGTAAGAATGCAGAAGCTCAGGATGCTCGAGTTGCTTTAGCAGCACTCACGAGCGGTAACGGAAACGTTGCGGGCCTGGAAAGGTAGCCTTAGGAAAAGGGAACTCACATGTCGCAAACCACAATCTTGTCGCGTGCAGAAATTGAAAGTATGGGACCTCCGGTTCCTGAGGAACTGGCTGACACGGGTATAGCAGAAGGTTTTCTTTGTGACTTGGCGCTGAAGCATGTTGCCATGTTGCCAGAGCCAACCACCTCAGCTATTGCCGAGCGCATTCACCTGCCGCGTACATTGACTGAAGAGATCCTACAAAAGCTTTATCGAGAGAAGCTCATCGAAGTTCGCCAGCAAAAAACTGTTGGCTCTACTCGATATGCGATGCTCGATCATGGTTGGGATCGACTCTCCAGATTGCTGCAGATTTGTGGTTACGTCGGCGCGGCTCCCGTGTCCCTCAACGACTATGCTCACATGATGCGGCTGCAATCGATTCCTTCTGATCCGGCTTCGATTGAAACTGTTCGATCGGCATTTCACGATCTCGTTCTACCGGATTCGCTTTTGCAGACGCTTGGGTGCGTCATTAATTCCCGCCGATCACTATTCCTCACGGGTCTCCCAGGGACGGGTAAGACCGCGGTTGCAGAGAGAATCAACGGTGCACTAGCGGGTGCGATCTGGATACCCCACGCGATTGAAATTGACGGTCAAATAATTCGTGTCTTTGATTCACATTGCCACCGTGAGGCCCATCAGGATTACATTCCGGCCGAGTATGATCGCCGATGGATTTTGATCGAACGACCTCTGGTAGTGGTGGGCGGCGAGCTCACGCTCGAAAACGCTGACTTGACATGGACTGAAGCCGCAAAATTCTACGAAGCGCCGTTTCAGATGAAGTCAAACGGCGGCACGCTCGTTATCGACGACTTCGGTCGACAGCGCGTAGCCCCGCAGGACCTGTTGAACCGTTGGATCGTTCCGCTTGAACGTCGAGTTGACTATCTAGCGCTCCACACAGGCAAGAAGATCGAAGTACCGTTCGAGCAGCTCGTCGTGTTTTCGACGAACCTCGATGAGAAAGATCTCGCAGACCAGGCGTTCCTTCGGCGCATGGGTTATCGCGCGAGAGTTGAGCCACCGACACCTGGAGCCTATTCAGAGATTTTCAAACGCCAGGCCAACAATCGCGGAATGATTTGCGAGCAACAAGTACTCGATCACATTCTGACGAAGTATCGAATCGAACGCAGACAAATGAAGGGTTGCGAACCTCGTGACTTACTGGATCGCGCAACCGACATCTGCTTGTTTGAGAAGCATCGGCTTGAGTTAACCCCGCAAATCGTCGACGTCGCGTGGCGAAATTACTTCGGAACGTCCCATACGTTCGCACCCGTGCAAACAGCCGAGACAATGATTGAAAGAACTCTGGCAGATCCTCTCGAGCTGTAATCGGAACTTTGATAGTTCATCGGCGAATAATGTTTCGAATCCCGATAATAGTCAGAACGTTCCTGATCTGTGCCGCTTTGGTCGCAGGTTGCGCTCCGGTGTTTTCACAATCCCCGGCTGACAGTGCGCCGGCGGAGCCAGAAAAGATTCGTCTGAAATTGACGGACGGATCCTATCTCGTCGTTGACGATGCGTGGGAGACACCGCAAGGCATCTGGTATCGGCAGGGCAGCTTGAGTCACCTGGCGCCAAAGGATCGCGTCAAGTCTATCCAGCGAGGTGATCCAACTCCTCCTCCGACACGTACAAAAGAAAGTAATGATGGCCCACTGTACATGCGGCCAGTCGAAAAACCGCCTGAACCACAGAAAGAGCAAGACGGAGTTTTTGAAAGGCCAGCATGGATTTATTTGGTCGGTGGCGCTCGAGTTGAGGCTGACAGTGCAACACAATCGGCGGCGGGTGTTTGGTATATGCGAGGCCCGATGTCGATATTCATTGAGCGTAGCCGCGTCGATCGAATCGAACTCGAAGATGTCGAGAAAATCGCAGATGGGGACACCAAAAAAGAGCGCGGATGGAGTTCAGGCAGTTCCAGGCTCGACTCACTGATTCGCCAAAACGGTATTCGGCACGGAGTTGATCCATATCTGATTTTCCTGGTGATGGAACAGGAGTCACACTTTAATCCTCGAGTTGTATCGCCAAAAGGGGCGCGAGGTCTGATGCAACTCATGCCGGGCACGGGCGCGCGGTACGGTGTCAGAAAACCATTTGATCCGGCTCAAAATATTTCGGGTGGGACACGTTATCTGAGAGAACTGCTAAATCGTTTCAACAATCGCGTTGATTTGGTACTGGCGAGTTATAACGCGGGCGAAGGCGCAGTCCTAAAATTTGGGCACCAGGTTCCGCCCTACAAAGAAACTCGAAATTATGTAAAGCAAATCAGCTATCGATATCGCCGCAATGCCCCAAAGGTTAAGAAAACAGACGCCAAGAAAACAGCAATAGTCGAAAATCGAACGAGTTCGGGAGCAAGATGATTAAAGCACTCACGATTAGCAGCATATCGAAAAGCGTTCTACTCATCATCCGATGGTCGTTGATAGTAATGGTTTTCGTCGCGGTGTTTTCGAGTTATGCGTTTGGACAACAAGGCTCTGACGGGCCACTCACCAATGCGGCAGTCGTCAAGCTTGTCAAAGCGGGTTTCAAAGATAAGACCATCATTGCGATCATCGACAGCAGACCCAACAGGTTCAATCTTGAAACTGAGCAACTCATTCAGCTGAAGCATAGCGGAGTAAGCGACAACATCATTTTGGCGATGCTATCGTTTCGCGATCTAGTAGAAAACGATGATGAGAGATGGGCTGATGACTCTTTCTTTGGCCGAACGAATGGACAGCGCACAGACACAGATCCAAAGAGTCCGCAGGGCGGCAGTAGTGACATCTTCGGTTCAGGCAGCAGTTCCCGATCACAAAGTCGTGGACGCAATGGAGTCGGTGGTGGCGAGAACGAAGGGAACATCACCGGTTCAGCTACTGTTCGCATCATCAGACCGGCAAGCGAGGCCGGCAACGCACCGGCGAAGTTGGAAAGAACGCCGACACTAAATAACGAAGCAGTCATTCGATTAGTGGAAGCCGGTTTCTCCGAGGGGACAATCATCAAGAGAATTGAGGACTCTCCAGCCGAATTCGATTTGTCGCCGGATAAGATTGCAGAACTACACAAGCGTCGCGTTTCGGATCCAATCATTGCCGCAATGACTGAGGCGATGAGCGATGGTCCAGTGAAACCACAGAGTCAGCCGGAAAGGAACTAAGTGCGATGGCACTGGTGTTCGCTATTCGGCGTACTGTTCAATTCTTTTTGCTCACCTTCGTCTCGATACTCCTCCTCATTTCACTTTCCAGCAATTGTTTTCCAGCTTGGGCGCAGACACCCAACCCGTCACCAAAGCCATCCCCGAGTCCTGCTGCCGATGCACCCGAGATCGATCCTGACGATGTAATCTCAGTTAACACAAGCGAAGTATTGCTACCTGTCACCGTGCGAGATGCGTCGGGCAAGCTTGTTGAAGGTTTGACTCGAGAAGATTTCCGCATTTTCGAGGACGGCGCTCAACAATCACTGAGTGATATTAGTCTTCGTCAGGTGCCGGTTGATGTTGTCCTAATGGTTGATGCTTCGTCATCCGCTGTGGAGAACCTGGATGACTTCAGTCGCGCCGCAGAAGGCTTTGCGTCGCATTTATCTCCCGACGACAGAGTCAGCCTCATTCAGTTCGACGATCGTGTGGTGTTGTTGCAGGACTGGACCAGAAGTCTTGGGCAATTACGACGTGCGCTTCGTCGAATTGTTCCGGGCATGTTCACGCGCTTTCACGATGCAGTCGTGCTCGCCTCAAAGGATCAGAAAGCACGTCATGACGCTCGACATGCGATCATCGTCCTAACCGATGGCATCGATAACGGCGGCGGGACGAGTTTTCAGGCAGCGCTTCATGGCGCGCTTCAATCTCAAACTGCGGTTTATGTGATTAGTAACACCCAGATTGAACGTGCAGAGAAGGAACGGGATCTCGCCACTCTGCTGGCAGGCTCTGAAGCCTCAATTAAATTCAACCAACTTCGTATCCAGGATCTTCGAATGGGATTGGACGTGCTGACGGCCAGCGAAAAGAACCTTCAAGAATTAACGGGAGCTACCGGAGGACGATTCTATAAGCCACAGTCCTTCCACGATCTGGAGGAACTCTACCGCGAGGTCGCTAATGAACTTCGTCACCAGTACGGCCTTTATTACTCTCCTTTAAATAAGAAGCGTGATGGGCAGTTTCGCAAGGTCCGCGTTGAGACCAGCAACCCGATTTTTAGCGTTTCAGCCCGGGTTGGATATTACGCCCCAACCCGCTAAACGTCCCAAGGCCAAAATGGCACACGCGCCTGCGGTTCTATTGACTTGCCCCATTAGGATACAGCAATTACTCTCGTGGTCATTGCCTTCTACGGTCTAAGATCAGCACCTAAATAGAGAAATAATTAGAGTTGTGTTTCGATCGGAGGTTGGCGGCATGGTCATTGCCAACGACTAAGCTGATTCGGCAAGGTCTAAGTCTGTCGAAAGCACTAATTCAGCTATTTTCTATCGAAAAAATTCACGGAGGAACGATGCGACCTATTAAGCACGCGGAGAAAGGTTTGACCCTGCTGGCGAGTGGGCTTTTCAATGCAATTCAGTCTGTAAATAAATATAAGCCTAATCCTTCTTTTACCCCAAAATGGTCAGACAAACCGCTGTTGAAATCATGGCAGAAGAGCAAGCCCACTCTGGGTTGGCCACGAACCACTGACTCCCTTTGTCCAAACTGCGTTATTGAAGCGCGGGAAGCAATTCTCAGCGGCAAGAAAGACGTTAGTGTTCTGATTAATGAGAAGGTCGGCGAAATCAAAGCCCAAATCATCGAACGCGATGGCCAGATTTGGATGGTGAAAGATTGCCCAACTCACGGCCACTTCGAAGACATGATGGCCATTGATTCGAAGTTCTTGACGCACATCGAAAAGATGTTTCCGGGTCGTGACATCGACGCGCACAACGACGAGAAACTTCATAACCACGGTTCGAGCACAGTTAAGTACGGTCGTGGCGCGGTTCTGACCGTTGACCTCACCAATCGCTGCAACATGATGTGCGACCCCTGCTTCATGGATGCTAACCAGGTTGGCTTTGTCCATGAACTGAGTATGGATGAAATCAAGGAGATTCTCGACAACGCAATCACGATTAAGCCGCGACGTCAGATGTCAGTTCAGTTCTCCGGTGGAGAACCTTCCATCTCGCCGCACTTCCTCGAAGCAATCAGGTATTCACGTAAGGTTGGTTACAACAGCGTGCAGGCGGCTACTAACGGAATCGAGTTCGCCAAGAGTAAAGAATTTTGTAAGGAAGCGGCCGCGGCTGGACTGCGTTACGTTTATCTCCAGTTTGATGGAATCGGCAACGACGCTAATAGTCACAGGCAGGTTGGCAACCTCTTCGATGTGAAGATGCGCGCCATCAATAACCTGCACGAAGCGGGAGTGGAGATCGTTCTCGTTACGACCCTGGTTAATGGAATCAACAACGACCAGGTCGGTTCGATTATTCGTTTTGCTCTCGACAATCCGAAGAAGATTGCGTTCCTTTCGTTCCAGCCTGTTTCCTTTACAGGTCGTGACGAAGAAATCACTGAACATCGTCGCCTGCAACAGCGCTACACCCTGTCGCATTTGGCGCACGACGTGAAGAATCAGGTTGGAATTACCGAGCCGACACGCGACTGGTTCCCACTTTCGCTGATGGGAGCGTTTGCCGACTTCGCCGATCTTGTTCACGGACCACAGGCCGAATGGGGTCAAGTCTCTTGCGGATGTCACCCGAACTGTGGCGTTGGAACAGCTGTAATGATCGACAAGGAAAATAAAGAAATGCGTCCAGTGCCGGAGTTCTTGAACATTCCCGGACTGGTGAAAGACATGCAGAAAATCACCGACGCTGCTCGTGGCAAGTGGATGTCGAACGTCATGATGGGTCTTACGCTCTTGAAGCACTACAACCCATACAACTCGCCATCGCAGTTCACCTTGTATGAGCTCTTCAAGAAGTTTGATAAATCATTTGGCTTGACTGGCAAGGATTACGGTAAGGTTAGTGGCGATCGCAGTGACCAGGATATCGAAAAACGTCGCTCCGATCGTTGGAATTTCCTTTTTATCGCTGGAATGTGGTTCCAGGATCTCTTCAATTACGATTTCCGTCGCACTGAGATGTGCATTATCCCGTATGGTACGCAGGAAGGTGAGATTTCATTCTGTGCCTATAACACGGGAATTGGCTGGAGAAACATCATAGAAAACATGCACCAGAATGCGACCGTCGCCAAGTGGTATCAGGAACACGGCCGACACGAAATATTCGCTGGTGGCAAAGATGTGGAGTTGGCTGACAAGGCACACGGCCTCATATTGAATGAAGTTGATTTGGCCCGGCCAAATAAGCCAGAGATGGAAGGACCGAAGACGGCTCACGAAGAGGCAGTGATGATGAGAAAGCTGTACCAGAAGATGGTGCTGGACAAGCAGCTGGAGATCAAAGAAGCCGACAAGCCAGTTCAAATCAAGGGCCTTAGCCGCAAGAAGGAAGAACTGGCAGAAGCTGTTTTGGTTTAGTTTCCGGAGCGGTTGATCACGAACCCCGCGAAGAGTTTTATCGCGGGGTTCAGTTTGTCGAATTGCCGATTCCCGATTAGGAAATTCCAAGGCAATGATAGATACAATCGGCAATTGGCCTTCAGAAATCGGCAATCACGCAGGGGCGTCGCTTGACCAACACGGTTGCCGCCGTGTTAAATAACTTCATCAGACTAATTGAGAAGGAAAGCATAGAAGGAATGGCTATAGTTACTGTTAATCAGGGTGAATCGATCGAAAGCGCGCTGCGCCGTTTTAAGCGCAAAGTTATGACCGAGGAAATTATCAAAGACGCGAAAAAGCATGCGTTTTTTATCCCACCAGGTCAAAAAGCGAAGTTGAAGTCGGCACTTGCCCGCAAACGCAACAAGAAAAAAGGCCGCATGCGGATCCCGCGCGACTAATTTTAACTCCCCAAATGAACGCGGCTCAGGCCGCGTTCTCATCTCACCAGCCGCTTACAACAACGGTCGAGAAGTGGACGCTCCTGAGTTGAGCGAGCTCGTTGAAACGGTTGTGTGTTAAGAGCGATCGGGATTAATTGATTTCTTATGACGCGGATCCTGCTGACGAATGACGACGGTATCCATTCCGATGGGCTTCACAAGTTAGAAGAAGCGCTGCGGGAGTTGGGTGATGTTTATGTTGTCGCGCCGGCGTCGGAAATGAGCGGTGCATCACACAGTTTGACGCTTGCACGACCACTCCGGATTCGCCAACTGGATGATCGGCACTGGGCGATCGATGGAACTCCTACCGATTGCGTTACTCTTGCGCTTAACAAAATACTTCCCAAGGAAGAGCATCCGGATATTTGTGTCTCAGGAATTAACCATGGCGGGAACCTTGGTGACGATGCCACTTATTCGGGAACTGTAGCGGGAGCACTTGAAGCGACAATTCTTGGCGTTCCGGGCATCGCCTTGAGTCTCGTAGCGCGTGATAACTTTGACTTTAAGGAATCTGCCATGATTGCGGTGGCTGCAGCAAGAAAAGTCCTGGAGGAAGGTCTGCCGGAAGGTACCTTGCTCAACATCAACATTCCACCTGGTGAAATCAAAGGTGTGAAGGTCACTCGACAAGGAATCAAAAACGCACGGCCTGTGATCACTGAACATATCGATCCGAGAGGCAAGCCTTATTTCTGGATCGGCGAAGAGTACTTCAGCACCAACTCAGCGGAAGGAACGGATTATCACGCAGTGGAGTTGGGTTACGTTTCAGTGACGCCGCTTCGAAGTGATATGACGGATCATCAAGCCCTGACCGCGATTGAGACTTGGAACTATCTGAGAGATTCGGAACTGCTACATAAAAGCTGAGTTTTGAACTTGAGCTTTGTGCTTTGATTCGTTTGGCGGCGCTTTGAATAGCGAGCCTTGTATGAGACAAAGTACAAAGCTCAAAGTTCAAAGAATAAGGCACATATTACAAAGCTCAACTTTGGTGCAATCCGCAAATCGACATCAGCCTGCATCCCTTCAGGAATACTCTATTCCCCGCGAACGCATGGTCGCTCGCTTGCGCGAACATTACTCCATCAAGGATCCGAAAGTTTTGGAAGCGATGAGGAATGTGCCACGTCACTTCTTTGTTCCCGAGGCATTACGCGGAAGGGCTTATGGTGATCATGCTCTCCCCATCAGTGCCAGTCAGACAATCTCGCAGCCCTTCATTGTTGCGAGAATGACTGAACTACTTGAGCTAGATAGTTCTAGTCGTGTCTTGGAAATTGGCGCCGGATCAGGTTACCAGACTGCTGTGCTGTCGAAGATCGCTGCGCAGGTTTATTCGATCGAACGCATTGGTGATCTGGCTCGTGAAGCGCAAACACGAATTCGGCAACTTGAAATTTATAACGCCACTGTTAAGTGCTTTGACGGAACTTTAGGTTGGGCTGCGCACGCTCCCTATGACGGAATCCTTGTGGCCGCAGGTGGCCCGACCATCCCGGAACCATTGATTGCTCAGCTGAAGGTTGGTGGGCGTTTGGTTGTTCCGGTGGGAGAGTCGCGCGAAGCTCAAAGGCTAATTCGCGTCATCAAGACAGAACAGGGCAAGAAGGTTGAAGATCACGGCGCATGTGCGTTTGTGCCGTTAATCGGACAGCACGGTTGGGCTGAAAAATAAAGACGCTCGATAAGCTTCAGCTTGTCGAGTTACAAACAGATAAGGCGTCTCGAATTTACGACAAGCTAAAGCTTATCGAACATTTCAAAACATGATCGCAAGAATCATCGAAATCCTGTCAGGTTTCATCGTTGCCACTATCTCCGCAATGGGTTATTCCGGTGTTGTTCTGTTGATGGCAATTGAGTCGGCGTGCATTCCACTGCCGTCTGAAATCATCATGCCTTTCTCTGGTTATCTCGTTTCGCGCGGCGAGATGAATTTGTGGGGAGTAGGTATAGCTGGAGCTGTGGGATGTGTCCTTGGTTCTTTAGTAGCCTACTGGGTTGGCATGTATGGCGGACGTCCGCTTATCGAAAAGTATGGTCGCTACATTCTATTGTCGCGCCACGATTTGGATATCGCCGATCGTTGGTTTGCGAAATATGGAGAAGCGATCGTCTTTGTAAGCCGACTGCTGCCGGCCATCCGAACGTTCATTGCGTTTCCAGCGGGAGTTGCCCGCATGAACCTCACCCGCTTTGTAATCTACACCTTCGCGGGCTCACTCCCATGGTGTCTTGGACTGGCTTATGTTGGTCAGAAGCTCGGTGAGAAGTGGAACAAGGACGACACATTGAAAACCTGGTTCCATCGCTTTGACTTTCTGATCGGAATTATAGTCCTGGCTGGTGCCGCCTGGTGGATCTGGCGACATATCAAACACTCACGTATCGAACAAATCAAACCTGAAACCGATTTCCAGGAGTAGGGGTCAAAGCCTTTCTCTGCCGAACCTCTGAGCATCTTCTTAGAAACTCGATGAGATTGTTCGGGAATTGGCAGGACTCCTTGCCCCAGAGGGGCAACATGTTTATAGCACGCAAACCTTTTCCACTTCCGGCTTCGTTCGGAGGAGCGGACACGCCGTGGTCCACAGCTGGAGAGTCTGTCCCTCCCTCCGAACGAAGCAGTGCATGGTGAAGTCTTGGCGCTATAAACATGTCACCCCTCCGGAGCACTCGCGACTCCCAAGTTTCACTCTGTTATCTCTTGTCACAACTAAAAGCTGTGCTCATCAACGAAATGATTGTCGCTCTGTACGTGAG
>Ga0163163_10000524_pt1 | contig 34246 bp, 30 predicted proteins | sample S65metaG_FD_119766 | JGI IMG/M metagenome (GOLD analysis project Ga0163163, IMG submission 119766) | Switchgrass rhizosphere microbial communities from Kellogg Biological Station, Michigan, USA - S6-5 metaG | ecosystem: Host-associated > Plants > Roots > Rhizosphere > Soil | place: USA... | reverse complement strand
TCCTGCAGCTCGAAGCCGCGCGCCTGGGCGATGCTCTTCTGGCGCTTCTCGATCTCGGCGTCGAAGAACTCTTCCACCCGGCCGCAGTCGAGGCAGACCAGGTGGTCGTGGTGCTTGCCCTCGTTCAGCTCGAACACCGCCTTGCCGGTCTCGAAGTGGTTGCGCGAGAGGATGCCGGCCTGCTCGAACTGCATCAGCACCCGGTAGACCGTGGCCAGGCCGACGTCGGCGTGCTCGTCCAGCAGCGCGCGAAAGACGTCCTCGGCGCTCATGTGGCGCTGCTTGGTCTTCTGGAAGACCTCGAGCACCTTGATGCGCGGCAGCGTGGCCTTGAGGCCGCTGTTCTTCAGTTCGTCGGCATGGGTCATGGGGCGGGTCCGGCCGGGGCGAGCCGATAGAATCGTTTCATCATACGAGCTTGCCGGTGCCTGCGAATCGCCGGAGGCGACACCCCCATGACGACGACCCTCCCATCCCGATCCTGCGGCGCGCTCCGCCTCTCGCTGGCAGCCGCCGCGATCGCCACGCTGGCCGGCTGCCAGTCGCTGCAGAGCACCGACGGCGTCGGCGGCATGCTCACGCCCTACAAGATGGAGATCGTGCAGGGCAACGTGATCACCAGCGAGCAGGCGGCGGGGATCAAGCCCGGTCTCAGCCGCGCCCAGGTCCGCGACGTTCTCGGCTCGCCCTTGCTCGCCGATCCCTTCCACGCCGGCCGTTGGGACTACGTGTTCGCCATTCGCCGCCAGGGCGCGGAGCCGCAGCTGCGCCGGGTGGTCGTCCTGTTCAAGGACGACAAGCTGGAGAGCATCGATACCGGCGGGCCGCTTCCCGCCGAGCGCGAGTTCATCACCTCGATCGCCACCTTCAGAGGCTCGGGCCCGGCACCCTCGCTCGCCCTCACCGAGGAACAGCTCAAGGCCTTGCCGGCGCCGGTGAAGCCGCCGCCGCCGGAGCCGGTGCCGCCGGCGCCGCAGCGCAGCTACCCGCCGCTTGAGCCGCGCTCATGACGGGCCCGGCCGGTCGCCTGCGCGTTGCCGTCGCCGGCGCCTCGGGACGGATGGGCCGGGCGCTGATCGAGGCGGTGACGGCGAGCCCGGACCTGGCGCTCTCGGGCGCGCTCGACGTTGCCGGCGGACCCGAGATCGGCAAGGACGCGACCGAATTCCTCGGCAGGAAGAGCGGCGTGCTCGTTTCCGCCGACCTGCGCGCCGGCCTCGGCCAGGCCGACGTGCTGATCGACTTCACCCGCCCCGAAGGCACGCTGGCGCACCTGGCGGCCTGCCGCGAGCTCGGCGTCAACGCGGTCGTCGGCACCACCGGCTTCAGTCCGGCGCAGAAGGCCGAGATCGCCGGCCTTGCGGAGAAGATCGCGATCGTCATGGCGCCCAACATGAGCGTCGGCGTCAACGTCGTGATGAAGCTGCTCGAGGTCGCCGCCCGGGCTCTCGACAAGAGCTATGACATCGAGATCGTCGAGACCCACCATCGGCTCAAGGTCGACGCGCCCAGCGGCACCGCGCTGCAGATGGGCGAGGTCGTCGCCTCAGCCCGCGGCACGACGCTTGAGGCCGACGCTGTCCATGCGCGCCACGGCGACACCGGAGCGCGCAAGAGCGGCAGCATCGGCTTCGCCTCGCTGCGCGGCGGCGACATCGTCGGCGACCACACCGTCCTCTTCGCCGGCGGCGGCGAACGGATCGAGATCACGCATCGCTCGTCGAGCCGGGCCAACTATGCCCAGGGCAGCCTGCGGGCGGCCCGGTTCCTCGCCGGCCGCAAGGCCGGGCTGTACGGGATGGCGCAGGTGCTCGGCCTCGACGGCCCCGGCCGTGGGACGGGCGCATGACCGGCTTCGAGAACTTCTGGATCCAGGGCGATGTCATCACCCGCAGCGTCGCGATCCTGCTGCTGGCGATGTCGATCAGCGCCTGGGTCGTGATCTTCTGGAAGGGCTGGCTGCTGCGCCGGGTCCGCGCCGACCTGCAGCGCGCGGTGCCGGCGTTCTGGGCCGCGCCGACCCTGGAAAGCGGGCGCGAGCAGCTCGCCGCCTTCGACCGCGAGGAGGTGCTCAAGCCCCTGCTCGATGCCGCCCTCACCGTGCCGCCGGGCGGCACCCTCGAAGCCAAGGGCCATGCCGATTCGCAGCTCACCCGGCGCCTGCGCGACGCGCTGCACGCGGTGCTCGGCCAGCTCCAGTTCGGCCAGGTGCTGCTCGCCTCGATCGGCAGCACCGCCCCCTTCATCGGCCTGTTCGGCACGGTCTGGGGCATCTACCACGCCCTGCTGAGCATCTCGGCTGCGGGCACGATCACGATCGAGAAGGTTTCCGGCCCGGTGGGCGAATCCCTGGTGATGACCGCCGCCGGCCTGGCGGTGGCGATTCCCGCGGTGCTTGCCTACAACGTCTTCGGCAAGCGGGTCGCGGCCAGCGAGGCCGAGCTCGAGGGCTTCGCCCACGACCTGCGCGAGATGATCGTCGACACCTCCAGCTGAGGCGGATCGGCATGGCATTCGGCCGCCTCGAGCGAACCCCCGGCGTCCAGCCGATGAGCGACATCAACATGACGCCGCTGATCGACGTCATGCTGGTGCTGCTGGTGATCTTCATGATCACCGCGCCGCTGATGACCTCGAGCCTCAAGCTCGACCTGCCCAAGACCGACGCGGCGCAGCCGAACGACGCGCCGCAGTCGATCTCAGTCGCCCTCGACAAGGATGGCCGCACCTTCTTCGGCGACGAGGCGCTGGAGCCGGCGGCCTTCGCCGCCCGGGTCGCCGCCGCGGCGCAGCGCAATCCGCAGACCGAGGTGCAGCTGCGCGCCGACCGGAGCGTGCCCTACGGCCGCGTCGCCGAGCTGATCGGCATCGTGCAGAAGGCGGGGCTCAGCCGGATCGGCTTCGTCACCGAGCCGGCGGGCGCCGCCAGCGGCAGCTGACACCTCAGAGCGGCTCGTGCCGCCGCAGGTAGGTCGCGAACCGCGGCAGGCCGGTCGAGGTGAGGTCGCGATAGCGGTAGGTGATGACGCTTCCGAGGGGCGGCGGATCGTGCCGAAGCGCATCGCTAAGGCCGCTGCCGACGAGGAAGCGGCGACCATCGGCGGCCTGGACCTCGAGGGCGCCGACGGCACCGCGGTATTTGCCCGCGCCGGGCCGGGTCGCGATCACGACCGCTTCGGCATCGAGCTGCGGCTTCAGCTTCATCAGCAGGTCGCTCCGGCCGGCGGCCACCGGCGCGGCCGCGAGGTGCAGCATCAGGCCCTCGCCGCCGGCCGCCACGACCGAATCGAGCCGGCCCATGAGCGCGGCGCGGTCGACGACCCGCTCCTGCGGGGCGGCGGTCACGCGGGCGCTGCCCAGTGCCTTCGCCACCTCGGCCAGATGCGCGGCGCGCTCGGCGAAGGGGCCCTGGCCGCCCGGCAGCTCGAACACCATAGCGGATGCGCGCCCAGTCGGCCTCTCGTGGCGCAGCGCGGCGGACGGTGGCGGAAAGCGCGTCGAACTGGCCGCGGCCGAGCCAGAGCTCGCCATCGAGCGCCTCCGGGGGAAGCGCGGCAAGGAAGGAGCGCGGCGCCGCCACCTCCCGGCCGCTGCGATGGCGCAGCACCCGGCCGTCCCACAGGGCGCGGACGCCGTCGTACTTCTCGCTCACCAGGCAGAGCGCCGGATCGACCTGGCCGGTGTAGACGCTCGCCAGCAACGGCTCCGGCGCCCGGCTGCCACCCGCAACGCCGGGTTGCTCCGGCACCCCCGCGAGCGACGGCAAAGGCAGCCACGCCGCGGCGGCTGTGGCAACGATGAGACGGCGGCGCGACCTGGCGAACGAACGATCGGACATGGGATCTCCCCGGCGAAACGCCTCCTCGTCGCAGGCGCCCGCCGATGGTCCGCGCCGGGCCCTCGATCGTCGAGAGCCTCCGTCGAGTGCCCACTTCAACCGGGCGAACGAGGGATCGCTTTCTATAATCGATCGATGCCTTCTCGCTCCCCGGTCTTCGCATGAACCCCGATTTCGAACCGCGCGAGATCGAGAGAGCCGCGCAAGCGGCGTGGCGGCAGGGCGACGTCCATCGCGTCCGCGAAGACCCGAGCCGGCCGAAGTTCTACGCCTGCTCGATGCTGCCCTACCCGAGCGGCGTGCTGCACATGGGCCATGTGCGCAACTACACCATCAACGACATGCTGGCGCGGCACCTGCGCATGACCGGCATGAACGTGCTCATGCCGATGGGCTGGGACGCCTTCGGCCTGCCGGCCGAGAACGCGGCGATGAAGAACGGCGTGCCGCCGGAGAAGTGGACCCGGCAGAACATCGCCGCGATGAAGGCGCAGATGGAGGCGCTCGGCCTGGCGATCGACTGGAGCCGCGAGATCGCGACCTGCGATCCGAGCTACTACAAGTGGAACCAGTGGATGTTCCTGAAGATGCTCGAGATGGGCATCGCCGAGCGGCGCACCCAGGTCGTCAACTGGGATCCGGTCGACCAGACCGTACTCGCCAACGAGCAGGTCATCGACGGCCGCGGCTGGCGCTCCGGCGCCCTGATCGAAAAGCGCGAGATCCCCGGCTACTACCTGAAGATCACGAAGTACGCCGACGAGCTGCTCGAGTGCGTGCAGACCGGCCTGCCCGGCTGGCCCGAGCGGGTCAAGACGATGCAGGAGAACTGGATCGGCAAGAGCGAGGGCGTGCGCTTCGCCTTCCCGCACACGATCCGCGGCGCCGACGGCAAGCTGATCGGCGGCGGCCGCCTCTACGTCTTCACGACCCGGGCCGACACGATCATGGGCGTGACCTTCTGCGCCGTCGCCCCGGAGCATCCCCTCGCCCTGCATGCCGCGGCGTCCAACCCCGCCCTGGCCTCTTTCCTCGAGGACTGCAAGACCGGCGGTACCACCGAAGCGGAGCTCGCCACCCAGCAGAAGAAGGGCATGGCCACCGGCCTGGTGGTCGTGCATCCGCTCAGCCACGAGCCGATCCCGCTCTGGGTCGGCAACTACGTGCTGATGGGCTACGGCGACGGCGCCGTCATGGGCGTGCCGGCGCACGACGAGCGCGACTTCGAGTTCGCCAAGCACTACGGCATCGACCTGCTGCAGGTGATCCACGTCGACGGCGAGCACTTCACCTACGACCACTGGCAGGACTGGTACGCCGACACGAGCTGCAGCGTCACCATCAACTCCGACGTCTACAGCGGCCTGTCGTACCAGGCCGCGGTCGACGCCGTCGCAACCGCGCTCGCGCACCGCGGCCTCGGCGCCAAGCAGACCGCCTGGCGGCTGCGCGACTGGGGCATCAGCCGGCAACGCTACTGGGGCACGCCGATCCCGATCGTCCATTGCGAAGGCACGCCGGGTTCCCCGGGCTGCGGCGTGGTCCCGGTGCCGGAGAAGGACCTGCCGGTGCTCCTGCCCGAGGACCTGTTTTCCGACGGCTCGGGCAATCCCTTGAAGAACGCGGCGTTCCTCGACGTCGCCTGTCCGAAGTGCGGCCGTCCCGGCCGGCGCGAGACGGACACGATGGACACCTTCGTCGACAGCGCCTGGTACTTCATGCGCTATTGCGACCCGGCGCTCGACACGGCGATGGTCGGCAAGGGCACGAAGTACTGGATGCCGATGGACCAGTACATCGGCGGCATCGAACACGCGATCCTGCACCTGCTCTACGCGCGCTTCTGGACCAAGGTGATGCGTGACCTGAAGCTGGTCGACTTCGACGAGCCGTTCACGCGCCTCCTGACCCAGGGCATGGTGCTCAATCATGTCTGGGCCCGGCCGACGGCGCAGGGCGGCGTCGACTACTTCCCGCCCGACGAGGTGACGCCGATCGGCGCCGACGAAGGCCGGCCGAGCGGCGGCCAGCTCGCCGACGGCAGCGCGGTCGAGTACCGCGGCATGCTGAAGATGGGCAAGACCGAGCGCAACGGCGTCGATCCGCAGGAGCAGATCGACCGCTACGGCGCCGACACGGCGCGGCTGTTCGTCATGTTCGCCTCCCCGCCCGAGCAGACGCTCGACTGGAACAACGCCGGGGTCGAGGGCGCGAACCGCTTCCTCAAGCGCCTCTGGAAGTTCGGCGTCAAGCATGCCGAGGCGATCCCCTCGGCCGCCGGCAAGAAGGCGAGCGGCAGCTCGGCGCTGCGCCACGAGATTCACGCGGTGCTGAAGCAGGTCAGCTACGACTACGAGCGGATGCAGTACAACACCGTCGTCTCCGGGGCGATGAAGCTGCTCAACGCCCTCGAAGCGCACACCTCGGAAGACGCTGTCTCCTTGCGCGAAGCCTTCGGCATCCTGCTGCGCACCCTTTATCCAGTGTGCCCGCACACCACCTGGGTGCTGTGGGGCGAGCTCGGCTACGAGCGCGAGCTCGGCCTCCTGGCCGACGCGCCCTGGCCCACGGTCGACGGGCACGCCCTGGTCCAGGACGAGATCGAGCTGGCGCTGCAGATCAACGGCAAGCTGCGCGGCACGATCCGCGTGCCGGCCGCCACCGGCAAGGCCGGAATCGAGACGGCGGCGCTGGCATCGCCCGAGTTCGCCCGGTTCTCGGAGGGGGCGCCGGTCAAGCGCGTGATCGTCGTGCCCGGCCGGCTGGTCAATATCGTCCTCTGATGTCGGGGCGCCGCGCCTTCGTCCTGGCCTTCGCCGCATCGACGCTCACCGCCTGCGGCTTCGAGCTGCGCCGCGCTCCCGAGCTGCGCTTCAAGACCATCCAGCTCACCGGCTTCCCGCCGCGCTCGGCGCTCGCTGCCGACCTTAAGCGCAACATCGACGCGAGCACGACGACGCAGGTGGTCGAGGCGGCCAAGGACGCCGAGGTGGTGCTGCAGGCGCTCGAGGAAGAGCGGCAGAAGACCTCGGTCGCGGTCACGACGGCGAACCAGATCCGCGAGTTCGAGCTCAGGCTGCGTTTCAGCTTCTCGCTACGCACCGTCGGCGGCAAGGAGCTGATCCCGCCGAGCGAGATCCTGCTCAAGCGCGACCTCACCTACACCGAAAGCGCAGCGCTGGCGAAGGAGCAGGAGGAGGCTTTCCTCTATCGGGCGATGCAGACCGACATCGTCGCCCAGGTGATGCGCCGGCTTGCATCGGTGCAGCTGCTCTAGGAAGCGCGACACAGCGATGCAGATCCGCAGCGACGCCCTCGACGCCCACCTGAAGCGCGGCCTGGCGCCGGTCTACACCGTCTGGGGCGACGAGCCGCTGCTCGCCCAGGAAGCCTGCGACGCCATCCGCGCCGCCGCCCGGGCCGCCGGCTGCAGCGAGCGCCAGGTGCACACCGTTGCCGGCCAGCACTTCGACTGGAGCAGCCTGCTCGGCGCCGCCCAGGCCCTGAGCCTCTTCGCCGATCGGCAGCTGGTCGAGATCCGCATTCCCTCGGGCAAGCCGGGCAAGGACGGCTCGGAAGCGCTGCAGCGCTACTGCGAGGCCGCCATCGCCGGCGGCGGCCGCGACGTCATCACCCTGGTGCAGCTGCCGCGGCTCGATGGCATGCAGCAGAAGAGCGCCTGGTTCGCCGCGCTCGATCGCGCCGGCGTCTCGATCCGCATCTATCCGGTGGAGCGCGCGGCCCTGCCCGCCTGGATCGTCGAGCGCCTGGCGACCCAGGGCCAGGGGGTGGCCTCCGGACCCGAGGGACAGAAGACGCTCGCCTTCTTCGCCGACCGGATCGAAGGCAACCTGCTCGCCGCCCACCAGGAGGTGCAAAAGCTCGGCCTGCTCTATCCGCCGGGCGAATTGAGCTTCGAGCAGATCGAGGCGGCGGTCCTCAACGTCGCCCGCTACGACGTCTTCAAGCTCGGCGAAGCGGTGCTCGCCGGCCAGGCCGCGCGGGCGCTGCGCATGCTCGAGGGCCTCGAAGCCGAAGGCGAGGCCGCGGTGCTCGTGCACTGGACCCTGGCCGAGGACATCCGCGGCCTGAAGCGAGTGAAGGATGCGCTCGGCGCCGGCAAGCCGATGCCGCTGGCGCTGCGCGAGGCGCGCGTCTGGGGAGCGAAGGAGCGCGTGTTCGAGCGCGCCCTGGCGCTGCTGAGCGACGCTGCCCTTGCTCATCTGCTCGAAGCCGCGCACATCTGCGACGGCCTGGTCAAGGGACTGAAGCATCCCGACTGGCCGCTCGATCCCTGGCAGGGGCTGAAACGCCTGGTGCTGATGCTGGTCGAGGAAACCGCGCGGGTCGGCGGCAAGCCGGTGGCGCGGCTGGCGCTGACCGCCTGAGCGTCAGCCGGCGGCGCAGCGCTCGATCAGGAGCTCGAGCGCCCGCGCCACCGAGGCCTGGCGGATCGCGGCGCGATCGCCGCTCGCCAGCAGCAATGAAGCGACCGCTTTCTCGCCGCTTGCCGCGATGGCTATCCAGACCGTGCCCACCGGCTTGGCGGCCGAGCCTCCGCCCGGTCCGGCGATGCCGGTGACCGAGACCGCGAACGAGGCCCGCGAATTCGCCAGCGCCCCTTCGGCCATGGCGCACGCCACTTCGGCACTGACGGCGCCGTGCGCCGCGATCGCTTCCGCCGGGACACCGAGCATCTCGGTCTTGGCGTCGTTCGAGTAGGTGACGAAGCCGCGCTCGAACCAGTCGCTCGAGCCGGCGAGCGAGGTGCAGGCAGCGGCGATCAGGCCACCGGTGCAGGACTCGGCGGTCGCGATCCGCTCGCCCCCCCGGCGCAACAGCGCCGCGAGGCGCTCGACCTGCACCGCGACGGCGGCGGTACTCATGCGAACCTCCACAGTGCAATCGCCAGCACGGTGCACAGGGCAGCCACGAAGTCATCGAACAGGATGCCGAAGCCCTGCGCCCAGCCGAGCGGGCGACCGCGGCGCAGCTTGAAGCGCTGGTCCGCCCAGGCCACCGGGCCGGGCTTGGCGGCGTCGAAGAAGCGGAACAGGGCAAACGCGATCGCCTGGCCCCAGAAGCCGGCGGGCGTGATGAGCCAGAGCACCGCCCAGAAGGCGACGATCTCGTCGCAGACGATCGCCGACGGATCGGCCTGCGCCAGGTGCCGCGCGGTGACGGTGGCGGCCCACCAGCTGAGGAGGGTGGCAGCGACGAGTGCGCCGGCGACCGTCGCGTCGCTCGTCGCCCGCGGCAGCGCCGACCAGGCGAGCCAGGCGAACAGCGTCCCGGCGGTGCCGGGGGCGACCGGAGACAGGCCGCTGCCGAAGCCGAGGGCGACGGCATGGGCCGGATGGGCGAGCAGGAAGCGCCAGTCGGGCTTGCGGCCGGCGCCGCGCAGGGGCGGATTGAGCGCGGGCTCGGTGCTCACGAGGCCGGCGCCGGCGAGGCGGCGAGAAAGTGGTCGAACGCGGTCGCGGGACCGATCACCTCGCGCCCCGCCGCGTCGACGAAGCGGAGCTGGCTGCCCGGCTCGATACGGCCGATCCGTGTCACGGGCGTATCGGCGGAGCGACCAGCGGCGGCCACGGCGGCGCGCCGGTCGGCCGCGGCGGTGAAGACGAGCTCGTAGTCATCGCCGCCGGCAAGCAGGCATTCGCGCTGCAGCGCCTCGCCCTGCGCGGCCAGGTCGGCGCTGCGCGGCAAGGCGTCGACCTCGACCACGGCGCCGACGCCCGAGCGCCGCAGCACGTGGCCGAGATCGCCGACCAGGCCATCGGAAACATCGATCGCGCTGCTGGCGATGCCGACCAGCGCCCGGCCCAGGGCCACCCGGGGCGTCGGCTCCTCCATCGCCCGGCGAATCCGCGCGAACCCGTCGCCGGCGACGGCGACCGTGCCGCGCAGCACCTCGAGCGCCAGGCGGGCGTCGCCGAGGGTGCCGCTGACCCAGAGGTCGTCGCCGGCGCGGCCCCCCGAGCGGAGCAGCGCCGCCCCGTTCGCGATCTCGCCGAAAGCGGTGATCGCGATCGTCAGCGGGCCGCGGGTGGTGTCGCCGCCCACCAGCTCGCAATCGTGCCGCTCGGCGAGCGTCAGCAGCCCGCGGGCGAAAGGCGCGAGGAAAGCCTCGTCCGCCGTCGGCAGGGCCAGCGACAGCGAAAAGGCGAGCGGCCGGGCGCCGCAGGCGGCCAGGTCGCTGAGGTTCACCGCCAGTGACTTGTGCCCGAGGCGTTCGGGGGAGACGGTCGAGACGAAATGGCGGCCCTCGACCAGCATGTCGCTGGAGACGGCGAGCGCCATGCCGGGCGCCACCGTGAGCAGCGCGCAGTCGTCGCCGACGCCGAGCGCGGCGCGGCGCACCGGCTGCGTGAAGTAGCGGGCGATGAGTTCGAACTCGCCGAGCAGGGCCATGGGAGGCGTGGATCATAGGCGCCGCCCGCTCCCGGGCCGCCCTCGCCGACCCGGGAAAAATCGGGGTCGACAGCGGTGAAACGCTGCAATGATGGTCGTCTGCGGTCCCGCCGCGACCTCCACGAACGAATCCTGCGCGCCAACATGTCCAACTCAGAACAACGCGGCGCCGAGCTGCGCCGTGCCGCCCTCGACTATCACGAGTTTCCGACGCCCGGCAAGATCGCGATCGCCGCGACCAAGCAGCTCGTCAACCAGCACGACCTCTCGCTCGCCTACTCGCCCGGCGTCGCCGCGGCCTGCGAGGAGATCGTCGCCGACCCGGCGAATGCCTTCCGCTACACCGCGCGCGGCAACCTGGTGGCCGTCATCACCAACGGCACCGCGGTGCTCGGCCTGGGCGACATCGGCCCGCTCGCCGCCAAGCCGGTGATGGAAGGCAAGGGGGTGCTGTTCAAGAAGTTCGCCGGCATCGACGTGTTCGACATCGAGGTCAACGAGAAGAACCTCGACAAGCTGATCGACGTGATCGCCGCACTCGAGCCGACCTTCGGCGGCATCAACCTCGAGGACATCAAGGCGCCGGACTGCTTCTATGTCGAGCGGGCGCTGCGCTCGCGGATGAAGATCCCGGTTTTCCACGACGACCAGCACGGCACGGCGATCGTCGTCGGTGCCGGGGTGCTGAACGCACTCCTGGTCAGCGGCAAGAAGATCGACGAGGTCAAGCTCGTCACCTCCGGCGCCGGCGCCGCGGCGCTCGCCTGCCTCGGCCTCCTGGTCAAGCTCGGCGTGCCGCGCAAGAACATCTGGGTCACCGACCTGGCCGGGGTCGTCTACGAAGGCCGAGTCGAGCTGATGGACGAGGACAAGGTCGTCTACGCCCAGACGACCGAGCAGCGCACGCTGGCCGAGGTGATGAAGGGCGCCGACATCTTCCTCGGCCTCTCGGCGGCGGGGGTGCTCAAGCCCGAGATGGTGGCGACGATGCGCGCCAATCCGGTCATCTTCGCCCTCGCCAACCCGACCCCGGAAATCCTGCCCGAGGAAGTGCACGCCGTGCGCAACGACGCGATCGTCGCCACCGGGCGGACCGACTATCCGAACCAGATCAACAACGTCCTCTGCTTCCCGTACATCTTCCGCGGCGCCCTGGACTCCGGCGCGACCACGATCACGGTCGAGATGGAGATCGCCGCGGTCCACGCCATCGCCGCGCTGGCGCAGGCCGAGCTGAGCGAGGTCGTGACGGCGGCCTACGCCGGCATGACCCTCAGCTTCGGCCGCGAGTACCTGATCCCCAAGCCCTTCGACCCGCGGCTGATGATGCGCATCGCCCCGGCGGTGGCCCAGGCGGCAGCCGAGTCGGGCGTCGCCGCCCGGCCGATTGCCGACATGGAGGCCTACCGGGCCAAGCTGCAGACCTTCGTCTATGCCTCGGGCACGACGATGCGGCCGATCTTCAACCTGGCCAAGTCCGCCAAGCACAAGCGCGTCGCCTTCGCCGAGGGCGAAGAGGAGCGGGTGCTGCGCGCGGTGCAGGTGGTGGTCGACGAGAACCTGGCCCGGCCGACGCTGATCGGCCGGCCGAAAGTGATCGAGCAGCGGGTCGCCAAGTTCGGCCTGCGCCTGGTGGCCGAGCGCGACTACGACCTGGTCAACACCGAGGACGATCACCGCTACCGCGAGTACTGGCAGACCTACCACCGGCTGACGGCGCGCAAGGGCGTCACGGCGCAGCTGGCGAAGATCGAGATGCGCCGCCGGCTGACGCTGATCGGCACGATGCTGCTCGCATCCGGCGAGGTCGACGGCATGCTCTGCGGCACCTGGGGCAACACCGCCATGCACCTGGCCTACATCGACCAGGTGATCGGGATGCGCGCGGGCGCGAAGACCTACGCCTGCATGAACGCCCTGATGCTGCCCGGCCGCCAGGTGATGATGGTGGACACTCACGTCAACTATGACCCGACCGCGGCGCAGATCGCCGAGTTCACGGTCATGGCGGCCGAGGAGATGCTGCGCTTCGGCCTGAAGCCAAAGGCGGCGCTGCTCTCGCACAGCAACTTCGGCACCAGCAACCAGGCATCGGCGCTGAAGATGCGCGAGGCGCTGGCGATCCTGCGGGCCGAGGCCACCTGGCTCGAGGTCGACGGCGAGATGCACGGCGACACCGCCCTCGACGCCCACTACCGGCACGAGCTGATGCCGGACAGCCCCCTCAGCGGCGAGGCCAACCTGCTGGTCCTGCCGAACATCGACGCCGCCAACATCGCCTACAACCTGCTGAAGACGGCGGCCGGCGGCGGCATCGCCATCGGCCCTGTCCTGCTCGGCGCGGCCAAGCCGGTGCACATCCTCACCCCCTCGGCCACGGTGCGCCGGATCATCAACATGACCGCGCTGACGGTCGCCGACGCCAACGCCGCCCGCTGATCCATTCCTTCCCAGGCGCGAAAATGATGATTTCGTTATCGCGCATTCTGAACTACATCAGAAAAGGATTTCCGCGAGAGTATGCGCTGACTTAAATCCTGCGAATCGTGCCCTAATATGTGGCAGGAACTTGAGGTTTTCGCCCCACTTCGGTAACATCTGCAGATTCAACGTTCTGGGATTTCCCGTGGTTTTGATGGGTGGGCTGCAGCCTCGGCGGCCATGGCTCCTCTGGGGAGCAGGCATAGGCGTCGCAGGGTTGCTGGCAGTCGGCACCTTACAGGCCCGGGAAACGGCACCGGTTTCGGCAACGATCGCGGTGGCGGAATTGCCGGCCGAGGCCCAGACGGTGCATGCCGCGATCCGTGCCGGAGGACCCTTCGCCTACGCCAAGGACGGAGCGGTCTTCGGCAATCGCGAGCAGTCGCTTCCAGTCCAGACTAAGGGTTACTACCGAGAATACACCGTGACGACGCCCGGCGCGCACGACCGGGGTCCCCGCCGGATCGTCTGTGGCGGAACCGTTCCCGTCGCCCCGGCTGCTTGCTACTACACCACCGACCACTATTCCAGCTTCAAACGGATAACGCCATGAGCGCCCTAGCGAATTTCAATCACAAGGAGGAACGCGACATGCTCTTGCAGACAGTCCGTCCAAACATCGTGCAGTCGATTCGAGCTTATCGGGTCGATGATCTGATGCAGGCGGCGGCCAACGCCGACCAGCATTTCCTGTACGCCAACCTGACGACGGCCCAGTCGAAACAGGAAGTGCTCGAAGGCATCGCCGAGGCATTCCTGTTCCCGACCCACTTCGGCAAGAACCTCGACGCCCTCTACGACTGCATGACCGACCTGGTGCAGAAGGCGGGCTCGCAGCCCGGCTTCGTCGTCGTCCTGGAGCAGTTGCCGGACAACCCCCGGTTCGACCGGGAAGCGCGCGAGCAGCTACTCGACGTCTTCCGCGACGCCGCCGACTACTGGGCGGAGCGCAAGGTCCCCTTCCGGTGCTTCTATTCTTTTCAGTAGCCCGCTCCCAAGAAACAGGGTCATGGGAGCGGGCGACGGATGTGGCCCCCGGCGTCAGCAACGACAAGAACCTCGACAAGCCCGTGAAGGCGGCGGCGAAAACCGCCGCGAACAGCAGCTTCGGCGCGAACATGCCGCTGATGAGCAGCGCCTTCGACACGGCAATGTGGCTGAGCGCCGCGTAAGCGGCGCTTGCCGAGGGCTCGTCGTCGGCGCCGCCTAGGCGACCGCGGCGGCGAGCCTCAGATATTCCTCGACCGAGACCTCTTCGGCGCGCCGCTGCAGGTCGAAGTCGACACTCGCCCCGCGCTCGGCGAGCCAGCGCCCGAGCGTGTGCCGCAGCAGCTTGCGCCGTTGCGAGAAGGCGACCGTGACGAGCTCCCCGAGCCGCGCCGGATCGATCCCGGCGGCGGCCGCCTTCGGCGTCATCCGCACCACCGCCGAATCGACCCGCGGTGGCGGATCGAAGGCTTCCGGCGGCACGTCGAGCAGGTGCTCGATCTCGTAGCGCCATTGCAGCATGACGGTCAAGCGGCCGAAGTCCTTGCGGCCGGGCGCCGCCGCCATCCGGTCGACCACCTCCTTCTGCAGCATGACGTGCTGATCGGCGATGCGATCGACCGACTGCAGCAGGTGGAACAGGATCGGCGTCGAGATGTTGTAGGGCAGGTTGCCGACGATGCGCAGCTTTCGCGAATCGCCCGCGGCCTCCGCCAGCGCCGTGAAGTCGACCCGCAGCACGTCGGATTCGATGACCTCGAGCCCTGGTGTGCGGCGCAGTCTCGCCGCCAGGTCACGGTCGAGCTCGACCACCCGCAACGACGCGCAACGCTCCAGCAGCGGCATCGTGATCGCGCCGCGCCCCGGGCCGATCTCGACGAGCGCCTCGCCGGGCCGCGGCGCCACCGCCCGGACGATCGCGGCGATCACCCCCGGGTCGACGAGGAAATGCTGGCCGAAGCGCTTCTTCGGGGGCGGCGCCACGGACCGGAGGCGCTCGGCTACTGCGGCGGGTCGCGCAGCTCGATGTAGGCCCGGCCGCGCAGGTCGCGCAGCCATTCGACGTAGGCCTCCTCGAACTTCTGCTCGCGCAGGATGTTCCGCGCCTGCTCGCGCTGCTGCTTGGCGTCGAGCGTGACCTGGCGCCGGTCGACCACCTGCACGAGGTGCACGCCGAAGCGTGTCGCCACCGGCTCGGAGATGCCGCCGATGTCGAGCGCGGCGAGCGCCTCCTCGAACTCCGGCACGTACGAGCCGGCCGAGGCCCAGCCGAGGTCGCCGCCCTGCGGGGCGGTGGAGTCCTCGGAGTTTTCGCGGGCGAGCTGCTCGAAGGTCTTGCCGCCGGCCAGGATCTCGCGCCGGAACTGGCTCAGCCGGCGCGCCGCCGCCTCGGCTGTGAGCGCGGTCGAGGGCCGGAGCAGGATGTGGCGGGCGCGAACCTGCTGGACGACGAAGGCCTCGTCCTTGCGCTCGAGCAGCTTGAGGACGTGAAACCCGGCGGCGCTGCGCAGCAACTCGGGCGAGATTTCCCCGGACTTCAACGGCCGGACCGCCTTGACGAAGACGTCCGGCAGGCGGTCGGTCGGCCGCAGGCCGATCTCGCCCCCGGCGGCACGATTGCCGTCCTGCGACATCTCGCGGGCGACGGTCGCGAAGTCCTCGCCGCCGCGCACCCGGCGCAGGGCCGTCAGCGCCCGCTCGCGCCGCTCGCTGACCACCGCCTGAGCGGCGTTTTCCGGAACGATGACCATGATCTGCGCGATGTTGAACTGGGCGTTGGCGCCGGCGTTGCGACGCTGCTCGATCAAGGCGTCGATCTCGGCGTCGCTGATCCGGATCCGGCTCGCCACCTCGCGCTCGCGCATCCGCTCGACCATCATCTGGTCCTTGATGTTGGCGCGGAACTTCGTGTACTCCAGGCCTTCCTTGCGCAGCCGCTCGCGCAGTTGCGGCACCGTGAGCTGGTTCTGTCCGGCGATGTTCGCGACGGCACGGTCGAGCTCGGACTCGTCGATCTTCATGCCGCTCTCGCGCGCGTTGGTGACGAGCACGCGCTCGTCGATCAGCACGTCGACGACCTCCTTGCGCAGCGCCGCCGGCGGCGGCAGCTGGGTGCGGGTCTGCTGCGCATCGGCGCGCACCCGGTTGAGCCGCTGCTGCACCTCGGCGGCCGTGACCAGCTCCTGGTTGACCACGGCGACGATGTAGTCGCCGGTCTGTGCCGGCGCCGGGCCGGCGGCCAGGCCGAGCACCAGCGCCGCGAAAGCGGCAAAGGCGCCGCGGCGGGCAGTTTTCGAATCAGTCATACGGGGTGAACGGTGAACTCGTGGTGCGCTCGTCGCGCAGCAGCTGGTAGCCGGGGACATTGTCCTTCAAGACCCGGAGCGGATTGGAGCCGAGCCGGGAAAGGCCCACGAGTTCCAGCTGTACGAGCAGTCGCGTGGTCGCCTCGCTGCGCCCCGTGGACAAGCGCTCGACGACCACCCGGCCGATCCAGCAGCCGGCATCGTATTCGAGGCCCAGGAGCGAATCGATGAGGCGGCTGTCCCGGGTGCTGTAGTTGACCCGGCCGACGCTGTAGAGGGTGCCGCTGCAGTTGCCGCCCGCCGAGCGCCCGCCGCCCTCGCTCCCCCGCGTGCGGCCGTAGACCGGCCATTGCCAGCCGACCTCCACCTGCTCCGACAGGCCGCGCGTCAACCGGTAGTTCATGTTGACGGTGCGGTACGGACCCGGCGAATAGCGAAAGCCGGCGATCGAGCGCGCGATCTTCTGACTGTCGGGGTTGTACTGGGCCAGCGCATCGAAGGTCCAGTTCGGCACCAGCGAGGTCGAGCCGAGCACCAGGACGTCGGAGAAGCGCCGGGTCAGCGGCTGACCGTCGGGCGTGACCTTCTGATCGCTGAACAGGTAGCGCTGCATGATGCCCAGGCGCAGCGCCTCGACCCCAGTCTGCGGATCGACCAGCCGCGTGGTCAGGCCTGCGGTCAGCTGGTGCGAATCGGAGACCCGGTCGATGCCGGAGAAGGTGTTCTCGGTGAAGATCGAGTCGAAATTGAAGTCCTTGGGGAAGGCGTCGAAGTTCGGCAGGTCGTCCTGGCGGCGGAACGGCGTGTAGACGTAGAAGAGCCGGGGCTCGAGGGTCTCGCGGAACGCCTTGCCGAACAGGCCGGTCTCGCGCTCCAGGGTCCAGGCGCTGTCGACGCTCAGGGTCGGGATCACGCGCGAGGCACTGTGCCCGCCATCGGGCAGCGGCTGGTCGACCGAATACGAGGCGGCATTGAAGGAAACCTTGGGCACGAAGTTCCAGCCGGGCGAATAGAACGGCCGGCTGACGCTGCCCAAGGCGTGGAACCGGTCGCCGGTCTGCCGCGGCGCGAGATAGTGGTCGTACGGGTTGGCGAAGCGGTTGAACTCGCCCTCGAAAGCGACGTCGATGCCGCCGAACCAGGGGGCGGCGTAGCGCGCACCGACCTGCGGCATCCGGTCGTACGGCGGCGGATCGATCCGGGTCGTCGGATCCGTGGTCTGCAGCACCTGCCAGCGCTGCACCCGGGCATACGTCGACCAGTCGCCGAACGGGCGGTAGAGCTGCAGGTCCGACTGCAGCAGGCGCGGCGTCGGCGAGCGGCGGTCGCCGGGGAAGTCCTTCCAGTAGTCGTCGTCGGAGACGCGCAGCACGCGCGCCTGGGCGAAGATGTCGCCGGGCAGCAGGCCCTCGTGGAGGAGGCGGAAGGCATGACGCGAACGGTTGTCGTAGGCACGGTCGTTCGGCAGCAGGCGCAGCTCCGCCTCGCCGGAATAGCTGGGCTGCAGATAGCGGAACTCGGCGTCGACCGCCGGGCCGCGCTTGGTGCTCTCGACGAAGGTGAAGGTCGCGTCGCGATTGGGCGCGATGTTCCAGTAGTAGGGCACGGCCACCTGGAAGCCGCTCCGGCTGTCGAGGCCGAAGGCGGGCGGCAGGAAGCCGGAGCGGCGCTCGTCGTTGAGCGGAAAGCTCAGCACCGGCGAGGCGAGGATGGGCACGCCGTAGAAGCGCAGCACCGCATCGCGGGCGATGCCGGTGCTGGTCTCGTTGTCGGTCTCGATCCGGCCGGCCTTCAGGATCCACGGCGGGTCCGGGTCGTCGGGACTGCAGCTCGAGTAGGTCGCGTCGATCGCGACCGCACGCTGATCGTCGATGAACTCGATCAGCGTCGCCTTGCCGCCGGCATCGGTGCGGGCGAAGCGATAGGTCGGCGTTCGGAAGAACCCTTCGAAGCGCTCGACCTTGAGCTGCAGCTCCGGGCCGAAGAAGACGTTGCCCTCGCGGCTGACGACGACGTTGCCGGTGGCCCGGGCGAGGTCTTCGGCCTGGTCGTAGGTCAGCCGGTCGGAGCGGATGACGACCGCGCCGCGGCGGAACTCGACGTCGCCGACGGCCTCGGCATCGAGGTCGGGCCGGCCGCGCACCTCGCGCGCCTGCAGGATGATCGGCAGCTTCTTGCCGGCATCGCCGCGCGGCGGCGACTGCAGCGAGGTGGAGTTGCGCAGCTCGATGCCGGACGCGCTCGACGCGCTGGCGGGCGCAGAGGCGGCGGAGGTGGGAGCCTGTGCGGCCGCACCATCCGCCAGGACCGCCAGCACTGCGATGGAGAGGATGCGTAGCCGGACGGCCTGGCAGAGGCGATCGCGCATCGATTTGTAGAATCGATTATCCACGAGCCTCGCGCGCTCGCTCCTCGAACGCCGATCGCCGCCGCCCGTGAATTCCCCTTTGCTGCCTTCCTCGATTCCCTGGGCCGACCCGGCGCGAAGAAGCGCCTTCGCCGCCTGGCTCGCCAGCGTCGCCGGGCCGCGCGGCCTGATCATCGCCAGCCTCAGGCCGGCGTCGAGCGATGCCAGCTTTCGCCGCTACCTGCGGGCCGACCTCCAGGCCGGCGGCAGCGTCATCGTCATGGACGCGCCGCCGCCGCAGGAGGACGTGCGGCCGTTCATCCACGTCGCCGGCCTGATCGCCGAGGCCGGGCTGCACGCGCCGCGCATTCTCGAAGCCGATCCGGACCACGGCTTTCTCCTTCTCGACGATCTCGGCAGCGAGCTCTACCTCGCGGCGCTGCAGAACGCGCAGGCCGCCGGCGACATCGGCCGGGCCGATGCGCTGATGCGCGACGCGATCGCCGCCCTCGTCGTCTGGCAGGGGAAGCTTCCGGGCACGGCCCTGCCGCCTTATGACGACGCGCTGCTGCGCCGCGAACTGGCGCTCTTTCCCGAGTGGTGCGTGGCGCGCGAATGCCGTGCCACCTGGACCGGCCAGGACCAGGCGACCTGGGCCGACGCCTGCGACCGCCTGGTGGCGAGCGCCCTGGCGCAGCCGAAGGTCGCGGTGCACCGCGACTGGATGCCGCGCAACCTGATGGTCGCCACGCCCAATCCGGGCATCCTCGACTTCCAGGACGCGGTCCACGGCCCGATCGCCTACGACGTCGCCTCGCTGCTGCGCGATGCCTTCGTCTCCTGGGAGGAAGAGCAGGAGATCGACTGGGCGGTGCGCTACTGGGAGGTGGCGCGCAAGGCCGGGCTGCCCCTGGACCGCGACTTCGGCGAGTTCTGGCGCGCGCTGGAGTGGATCGGGCTGCAGCGCCATCTCAAGGTCCTGGGCATCTTCTCCCGTCTCAAGCATCGTGACGCCAAGCCGGCGTACAGCGCCGACCTGCCGCGCTTCTTCGCCTATGCGCACAAGGTCGCGGCGCGCTATTCCCAGCTTCGACCGCTGGCGCGCCTGCTCGAGCCGCTGATGGGCGCCGAACGCCTCACCGCGTTCCACTAGGGCGCGGCGGCGAAGCGATGATTCGCCTCACCGAGATCCGCCTGCCGCTCGAGCATCTCGAGCCGGCCTTGCAGGCCGCGGTCCTCGCCCGGCTCGGCATCGCCGAAGCCGCCCTGCGCACCCTGTCCGTGTTCAAGCGCGGCTACGACGCCCGCAAGCGGGCGGCGATCGTCTTCGTCTACACCCTCGACTGCGCGGTCGACGACGAGGCCGCGGTGCTCGCGCGCCACGCCGGCGATCCGCACATCCGCCCCGCGCCCGACACCCGCTACCGGTTCGTCGCCCAGGCGCCGGCCGATTTCGCCGCCGACGCCGCCGTGCGGCCGGTGGTCGTCGGCTTCGGTCCGTGCGGCCTGTTCACCGCCTTGCTGCTGGCGCAGATGGGCCTTCGCCCGATCGTCCTCGAGCGCGGCCGCGCGGTGCGCGAGCGCACCCGCGACACCTGGGGCCTGTGGCGGCGCGGCGTGCTCGATCCCGAATCGAACGTCCAGTTCGGCGAGGGCGGCGCGGGCACGTTCTCCGACGGCAAGCTCTGGAGCCAGATCAGCGACCCGCGCCATCTCACGCGCAAGGTGATCGAGGAGTTCGTCAAGGCCGGCGCGCCCGAGGAGATCGCCTGGGTCGCCAAGCCGCACATCGGCACCTTCCGCCTGGTGGGCGTGGTGGAGAAGATGCGCGCCGAGATCGAGCGCCTCGGCGGCGAGATCCGCTTCGGCGCGCGCGTCGTCGACCTCAGGATCGAGGCCGGCCGGGTTCGCGGCCTGACGATCGCTCGCGGCGGCGACGCCGCAGCAATCACCGAGGAGCTTCGTGCCGACCAGGTGGTGCTCGCCCTCGGCCACAGCGCTCGCGACACGTTCGCCATGCTGCACGAGCGCGGGGTGGCGATGCAGGCCAAGCCGTTCTCGATCGGCTTTCGCATCGAGCATCCGCAAAGCGTGATCGACCGCGCCCGGTTCGGCGAGAAATACGCCGGCCATCCGCTGCTCGGCGCCGCCGACTACAAGCTGGTGCACCACGCCAGGAACGGCCGCTCGGTCTACAGCTTCTGCATGTGCCCGGGCGGCACGGTCGTCGCCGCGACCTCGGAGCCGGGCCGGGTGGTGACCAACGGCATGAGCCAGTATTCGCGCAACGAGCGCAATGCCAACGCCGGCATCGTCGTCGGCCTCGCGCCCGAGGATGTCCGCGCTGCCGGCTCGAGCGGCGCGGCCGGTCCGCTCGACGGCATCGCCTTCCAGCGCTTCTGGGAATCGCGCGCCTATGGGCTCGGCGGCGGGACCTACGCCGCGCCGGGGCAGCGGGTCGGCGACTTCCTCGCCGGGCGCGCCTCGACCGCGTTCGAGCGGGTGCTGCCGTCGTACAAGCCGGGCGTGCTGCCGACCGACCTCGCCATGCCCGGCAACGAAAGCCTGCCGGACTATGCGATCGCGGCGATCCGCGAGGCGCTGCCTGCGTTCGCGAAGCAGATCGCCGGCTTCGCGATGGCGGATGCGGTGCTCACCGGGGTCGAGACCCGCACCTCCTCGCCCTTGCGCATGCCGCGCGGCAAGGATTTGCAGAGCACGGACGTCGCCGGGCTCTACCCGGCCGGCGAAGGCGCGGGCTATGCCGGCGGCATCATGTCGGCGGCGGTCGACGGCATCGAGGTCGCCGAGGCCGTTGCCCGCGCCGTGCTCGGCGAAGCCGGGCCGCCCTGACCGTTCTCCCCGCGAGGGCGGGCCGGCCGAGCGACCGGGCCCGCAAGCGTCGGCTCAGGGGCAAGCCGCCATCACCTGCGCGACCGCGGCGGTGAGCTTCTTGCCGTAGGGCACGTGCAGGAACTCGTTCGGGCCGTGGGCATTGCTCTTCGGCCCGAGCACGCCGCAGACCATCATCTGTGCCTTCGGGAAGCTCTGCTGCAGCATGTTCATCAGCGGGATGGTGCCGCCCTGGCCGATGTAGCCGCAGGGCGCGCCGAAGTGCGCCTTCGAGGCCGAATCGAGCGCGGCACCGAGCCACGGCGCGAGGCCGGGCGCGTTCCAGCCCGTGGCCCCGGCCGCATCCATGCGGCCATCGGCATGGAAGGTGACCTTGGCGTTGTAGGGTGCGTTGTCTTCGAGCAGGGCCTTCAGCGCCCGCGCGGCGAAGCCGGCGTCGACCAGCGGCGGCGTGCGCAGGCTGAGCTTGAAGGCGGTGTAGGGGCGCAGCACGTTGCCGGCGTCCCTGAGCGCCGGCATGCCGTCGACGCCGGTGACCGAAAGCGTCGGCCGCCAAGTGCGGTTGAGCAGGGCCTCGACCGGATCGGTGGTCGTCGGCAGGGTCGGGCCGCCGTCGGCGCCGCAGGCCCAGGGGAAGCGCTTCCAGACCTCGTCGCCCAGGATCTGCGCGGTCGCCTTCGCCTGCTCGATGCGATCGGCGGGAATCGCGCAATGCAGGCTCTCGGGCAAGAGGCGGCCGGTCTTCGAATCCTCGAGCCGGTCGAGCACCTGGCGCAGGACGCGAAAGGTCGACGGCACCAACCCGCTGGCGTCGCCGGAGTGGATGCCTTCGGTGAGGATCTCGACCTTGAGCGTGCCGGTGATGTTGCCGCGCAGGCTGCTGGTGAGCCAGAGCTGGTCGTAGTTGCCGGCACCGCTGTCGAGGCAGACGACGAGGGCGATGTGGCCGAGCCGCTGGCCGAGCGCCTCGACGTAGAACGGCAGGTCGGGCGAGCCGCTCTCCTCGCAGGTCTCGATCAGGCCGACGCAGCGCGGCCGTGGGATGCCCTGCAGGTCGAGCGACTTGATCGCGGTGATCGCGGCGTAGACCGCGTAGCCGTCGTCGGCGCCGCCGCGGCCGTAGAGCAGGCCGCCTTCGTAGCGCGGCGTCCACGGGCCGAAGCCGTTCTTCCAGCCGTTGAACTCGGGCTGCTTGTCGAGGTGGCCGTAGAGGCAGATCGTCTCGGCGTTGGCGTCGTTGCCGCCGGGCTTGGTGGCCGGCACGTCGAAGAAGATCACGGGCGTGCGGCCCTCGAGGCGGATCACCTCGAGTTTCAAGCCGGCGACGTTCTGCTTCTCGACCCAGGCGGCGGCGTCCTTCACCACCCGGTCGATGAAGCCGTGCTGGCTCCATTCGGCGTCGAACATCGGGCTCTTGGCGGGGACGGCGATGTAGTCGGTGAGCGCCGGGACGATCTCGTCGTCCCAGACGCGCTCGGCGTACTTGGCGAGCTGCTCGGCCTCGTCGGCCTGGAGCGGAAGAAGGGGGTCGCGTGCGTTCACGTCGGGCTCCTCGGGGGCGAAGCGGTCAGTGTATCCAGCCCCTCGGCGAAGGCCGATAACACCTCGCCCTGCTCGGGTTCGTTCATGATCTCGTGGAAGAGCGACGGATAGACGCGCGCCGTGACCACGGCCTTGGGCGCCGCCGCGGCGAAGGCGGCGCTGCCCGCGGGCAGGACGCAGCGGTCGGCGCCGGCATAGAGCAGCAGCGTCGGCACCGTCCAGCGCGGCGCAGCGCGCTGCACGAGCTCGCAGCCGTCGACGATGAAGCGCGCCAGCCGCGGCGCGATCCGGTCGTGCACCAGCGGGTCAGCCCTGTAGGCCGCGACCACCGCCGGGTCGCGCGAGATCCACTCCGGCTTCAGGCCGTTGGCGACGGCATGGTTCGGCGTCAGCGGGCCGAGCACGGCGAGCATCGCCTTCTGCAGCGGCTTCATCGCCGTGACCAGCACCGGCGACGACAGCAGCAGCGCGTCGACCGGCCGCGACCACGCCGCCGCGGGCGCGAGGGCGCCGGCGACGAAGCGAGCCGCCACCAGCCCACCGAGGCTGTGCCCGAGCAGCACCAGCGGCCCGCCGGGATGCTCGGCCCGGACCGCGTCGATGGCGCGCGCCAGGTCGATGAGCAGGTCGTCGACGGCAGCGAGGCGGCCACGCGCGCCGTCGCTTCGGCCGTGGCCGCGGTGGTCGTAGCCGACGACACGCCAGCCGCGGTCGTTGAAGAATGCGGCGATGTGCGCGTAGCGGCCGACGTGCTCGCCGAGGCCGTGAACGAGGACAATCGTGCCGCGTGCCGGCTCCCTCGGCCACTCGCGCCCGCGCAGGGTCAATCCGTCGCGGGTCTCGATCTGCTTGTTGTCCAATCCAACCTCCCCGCCGCCATGAACGACAGCGCCAGCTTCAGCGAATTCTTCGATCTCTCGGACGATAACGGCGTCGCCCACCTGCGCCTGAATCGCCCGGAGCGGCTGAACACGATGACGCCGGCGTTCTTCCCGGCGATCCGCGACGCGGTGCGCAGGCTCGGCGAGCAGGGCCGGACGCGCGCGCTGGTGCTCTCCTCGACCGGCAAGCACTTCTCCGCCGGCATGGCGCTCGAGGTCTTCGCCGGCGAGGACGCGATGCTCGCCACCGCCTCGGCCCGGCAGCGGCTCGCCTTCCAGGAATCGCTGACCAAGCTCATGGACTGCTTCAGCGCCCTCGACGAGGCGCGCTTCCCGGTGATCTGCGCGGTCCAGGGCGGCTGCATCGGCGGCGGCCTCGACCTGGCGACCGCCTGCGACATCCGCCTGTGCAGCGCCGACGCGTTCTTCCTCCTCCAGGAGATCAACGTCGGCATGGCCGCCGACCTCGGCAGCCTGCAGCGCCTGCCGAAGATCGTGCCCCAGGGCGTGGCCCGCGAGATGGCCTACACCGGCGAGCGGCTGGGCGCGGAGCGGGCGCTCGCGGTCGGCCTGGTCAACGCGGTGCTGCCGGATGCCGCGGCGCTGCTCGAACGGGCGATGACCTTGGCCCGGACCATCGCCGCCAAGTCGCCGCTCGCCATCGCCGGCAGCAAGCTCGCACTCAACCATGCGCGCGACCACGCGACGGCGGCGGCGTTGCAGCAGATGACCCTGCTGCAGAGCGCGATCTTCGACACCGGCGAGATGGCGACGGCGATCGCGGCCTGGAAGGAGAAGCGGACCGCCGAGTTCGAGGCCCTGGCCGCAGCGACGAAGGTGTGAGGCGACGCACCGTCGTCGTTGCCGCGTCGGTGTGCGCCGCGTTCGCGGCGGTGCTGGTGCTGGCCTCGCAACGGAGCCCCTCGGCCGAGATCGAGGTGCATCGGGACCTCGTCTATGCCGCCGCCGCCGGTGCGGATCTGAAGCTCGATCTGGCCTTGCCCAAAGCGGCCAAGGGGCCGCTTCCGACCGTCGTGTTCCTGCACGGCGAAGGCTGGCGAGCCGGCCGACGCCAGCAGATGAACCACTTCATCGAGGGCATGGCGAGGCTGGGCTACGTCGGCGTCACGCCGGACTATCGGCTGGTGCCGGGCGCGCGCTTTCCTGCCCAGGTCGAGGATTGCAAGGCGGCGATCCGCTGGCTGCGTGCCCATGCCGCGGAATACGGCATCCGCGCCGACCGCATCGGCGTCGTCGGGTTTTCCGCGGGCGGCCATCTCGCCGCCATGCTCGGCCTGACCGGAATGCAGGACGGTCTCGAAGGCACCGGCGGCAACGCCGGGCAGTCGAGCCGGGTTCAGGCGGTCGTGAGCTTTTTCGGCCCCACCGATTTCTCGACCCGCGACTGGCCCGCCGATCTCGAAAAGGAAGTCATCGTTCCGTTCCTCGGCGGGTCATGGGCCGACCGACCCGACGTGTACCGGAAGGCGTCGCCGATCAGCTATGCCAGCGCCCAGGCGCCGCCCTTTCTCTTCGTTCACGGCACCGACGACAGGCTCGTCCCCGTCGACCAGTCGAGGCGCCTCGCCGCCCGGCTGGAGCGGCTGGGCGTGCCGGCCCGGGTGATCGAATTCGAAGGCGAAGGCCACGGCTTCAGCGATGCGGTGAACCAGAAGGCCATGCAGCAGATGCTCGACTTCCTGGGCATGCAGCTGAAGAAATGACCGGGCGGGACCGAGGCGCGCCCCGGTCCCCCACTCAAGGCGTCGCCGTCGCGACCGGCGGCTCCGTCCAGCCGCCGCCGAGCGCCCGGTACAGCGTCACCACGTTCTGCATCTGTGCGGCCCGCGACTGAACCAGCGCCTGTTGCGAAAGGAAGAGCTGGCGCTGCGCGTCGAGCGCATCGAGATAGCTCGAGGCGCCGGCGCGGTAGCGCATGTCGGCGAGGCGATAGGTGATCGCCAGCGCGTTGGTCTGCGCCGCCAGTGCCCGCACCTGCTCGCCGAAGGTGGCGCGGCCGGCGAGCGCGTCGGCGACCTCGCGAAAGGCGGTCTGGATCGCCTTCTCGTACTGCGCCACCGCGATCGCCCGGCTGGCCTCGGCGAATTCGAGGTTGGCGCGATTGCGCCCGGCGTCGAAGATCGGCTGCAGCAGCTGGGCCGTGCCGGTGAAGGCCCAGCTGCCGCTCTTGAACAGGCCCGAGAGCTCGGTGCTCGCGGTGCCGAAGTTGGCGGTCAGCGAGATGCGCGGGAAGAACGCGGCCCGGGCGGCGCCGATGTTGGCGTTGGCGGCGATCAGCTGCTGTTCGGCGGCGCGGATGTCGGGGCGGCGGATGAGGAGCTCCGACGGCAGGCCGGCCGGCACGTCGATCGCGACCTGCCCTTCATCGAGCGGCAGGGGCGTGGGCAGGTCGGACGGCAAGGCCTGGCCGACCAGCAGCGCCAGCGCGTTCTCGTCGAGCGCGCGCTGGCGCAGCGTCACGGCCAGCGCGGCGCGGGCGCCTTCGAGCAGCGATTCCGACTGCCGATAGTCGAGCTCGGATGCGGCACCGTTGTCGAAGCGCAGCTTGGTGAGGCGGGTCGACTCCTCGCGCGTCGTCAGCGTCTGCCGGGTGACGTCGATCTGCTCGTCGTCGGCGAGCAGGATGAGATAGGTGGTCGCGACGCTGCCGACCAGGCTGATCTGCACCGCCTTCCTCGCTTCGGCGGTCGCGAGGTACTGGTTGAGCGCCGCCTCGCTGAGCGAACGGACGCGGCCGAAGAGATCGAGCTCGTAGCCGCTCACCGCCGCGCCCACGGTGTAGAGCGGACCGATGCTGCCGTTGCTGGTGGCGGCGCGCGCCGCCGTGCCGCCGATGCCGACGCTTGGCCACTGGTCGGCACGGCGCACGTCGTAGAGCGCCCGGGCCTGCTCGATGTTGAGGACGGCGACGCGCAGGTCGCGGTTGTTGGCGAGGGACAGGTCGATGAGGCGCTTCAGCCGCGGGTCGGCGAAGAACCGCTGCCACTCGATCTCGGCCGCCGGCGGGCTCGCCGGCGCGGCGGCAGGCGCGGTCGCGTCCGGGTATGTGGCGGGCACCGGCGCGGCCGGCCGCTCGTAGCTCGGGATCATGCTGCAGCCGGCGACGGCGATTAGCCCCGCCAGCGCCGGCACGAGCAGGCGGCGCTCAGGCATGGCCGCCCTCCTCCTTCGCTGCGGCCGGCGCGCTGGGGGGCGCCGCGGGCTTGGGCCCGCGCACGCCGCCGCCCTTGAAGATGCGACGGACGACGACGAAGAACACCGGAATGAAGAAGATCGCAAGGAAGGTGGCGGTGAACATCCCGCCCATCACGCCGGTGCCGATGGCGCGCTGGCTGGCCGAGCCGGCGCCCGACGACACCACCAGCGGCAGCACGCCGAGGATGAAGGCGATCGAGGTCATCAGGATCGGCCGGAAGCGCAGGTGCACCGCCTCGAGCGTCGCTTCGACCAGGTCCTTGCCCTGGGCATGCAGCTCCTTGGCGAACTCGATGATCAGGATCGCGTTCTTCGCCGACAGGCCGATCACGGTGATCAGGCCGACCTTGAAGAAGACGTCGTTCGGCATGCCGCGCAGGCTCGCACCGATCACCGCGCCGAGCACGCCGAGCGGCACCGCGAGCAGCACCGCGAACGGGATCGACCAGCTCTCGTAAAGAGCAGAGAGGCAGAGGAAGACGGCGAGCAGCGAGAAGCCGAGCAGCAGGATCGCGGTCGAGCCGGAGAGGCGCTCCTCGCGCGACTGGCCGGTCCATTCGTAGGCGAATCCGGCCGGCAGCTCGCCCGCCAGGCGCTCCATCTCGTCCATCGCGTCGCCGGTCGAGTGGCCGGGCGCGGCGTCGCCGGAGATGCGCATCGCCGGATAGCCGTTGAAGCGGATCGTCTGGATCGGCCCGGTGATCCAGCGGGTGGTCGCCACCGCCGTCAGCGGCACCGGCTTCCCTTGGCTGTTGACGACGTTCAGGCGCATCAGGTCGTCGGGATCCATGCGGTGCGGCGCGTCGGCTTGCACGACCACGCGCTGCAGCCGGCCGGCGTTGGGGAAGTCGTTGACGTAGTTGGAGCCGAGCGCGGTCGAGAGGACCGCATTGATGGTGTCGAACGAGACGCCGAGCGCGCTCGCCCGATCGCGGTCGATGTCGACCTGGAGCTGCGGCGCGTCCTCGAGGCCGTCGGGGCGCACGCCGGCCAGGACCTTGCTCTGCGCCGCCATGCCGAGCAACTGGTTGCGCGCCGCGACCAGCGCGTTGTGGCCGTTGCCGCCCCGGTCCTCGAGGCGGAAGGAAAAGCCGGTGGCGGTGCCGAGCTCGGGAATCGCCGGCGGCACGAGGGCGAAGACGAACGCGTCGCGCACCCCCGCGAGGGCGCCGAAGGCGCGGCCGGCGAGCGCCTGCGCCGACTGGTTCGCCCCGGTGCGCTCGTCCCACGGCTTGAGCGGCACGAAGGCGAGGGCGGCGTTCTGGCCGCTGCCGGAGAAGCTGAAGCCGAGCACGCTCACCATCTTGTCGACTTCGGGCTGGCTGAGGAAGAAGCCCTCGGCCTGTTGCATCACCGCCAGCGTGCGCGTCTGGGTCGCGCCCGGCGGCAGCTGCACGTTGGCGATCAGGTAGCCCTGGTCTTCGGTCGGCAGGAACGAGTTCGGCATGCGCAGCACCAGGAACACGGTAACGCCGACCAGCAGGCCGAACAGCAGCAGGAAGCGGCCGGTGCGGCGCAGGATCTTGGCGACCCAGCCCTCGTAGCCGTGGGTCGCCGACTTGAACCAGCGGTTGAACCAGCCGAACGGTCCGCTCTTCTCGTGCTTGTGCCCCGCCGTCACCGGCTTGAGGAAGGTGGCGCACAGGGCCGGCGTGAGCGAGAGCGCGAGGAACACCGAGAACAGCATCGCGCTCACCATTACCAGCGAGAACTGGCGGTAGATGTTGCCCACCGAGCCGGCGAAGAAGGCCATCGGCAGGAACACCGACACCAGCGTGGTGGTGATACCGATCAGCGCCGCGGTGATCTGGCCCATCGCCTTCTTGGTCGCATCGCGCGGCGACAGGCCCTCCTCGCTCATGATCCGCTCGACGTTCTCGATGACGACGATCGCGTCGTCGACCAGGATGCCGACCGCGAGCACCATCGCGAACATCGTCAGCACGTTGATCGAGAAGCCGAAGGTGAACATCACGCCGAACGAGCCGAACAGCGCCACCGGCACGACGATCGTCGGGATCAGCGTGTAGCGCAGGTTCTGCAGGAACAGGTACATCACCAGGAAGACGAGGATCACCGCCTCGACCAGCGTCTCCACCACCCGGCTGATCGAGATCTTGACGAAGCGCGAGCTGTCGTACGGGATGTCGTACTTGACCCCGTTCGGGAAGTAGCGCGACAGCTCGGTCATGCGCGTCTTGATCGCCTCGGCCGTGGCCAGGGCGTTGCCGGTGGGCGAGAGCTGCACGCCGATGCCGGTGGAGGGCTTGCCGTTCAGGCGCGCCGAGGTGCCGTAGTTCTGGCCGCCGAGCTCGATCCGGGCGACGTCGCGCAGCTTGACCGCCGAGCCGTCGGTGTTGGCGCGCAGCACGATCTGGCCGAACTCCTCGACCGAAGTCAGCTGTCCGGCGACGACGACGGTGGCGCTGAGCGGCGTGCCGGCAACGATCGGCAGGTCGCCAATCGTGCCCGAGGAAACCTGCGCGTTCTGCCCCCGGATCGCGGCGACGACGTCGTTGGTAGAAAGGTTGAAGCCGACCAGCTTGGCCGGGTCGAGCCAGATCCGCATCGAGCGCTCGGTGCCGAACAGCTGCGCTTGGCCGACGCCGGGAATGCGCTGGATCTCGGGCAGCACGGTGCGCGAGGCGTAGTCGCCGAGGGCGATCGGGTCGAACGCCGGGTTGTCGGAGGAGAGGATGGTGAACAGCAGGAAGTTCGAGCGCGCCTTGTCGACGCGCACGCCCTGCTGGATCACCGCCGCCGGCAGGCGCGGCGCGGCGCGCGAGAGCCGGTTCTGCACGTCGACCTGGGCCAGGTCGGGGCTGGTGTTGGTCGAGAAGGTGAGGTTGATCGTGCCGACGCCGTTCGCCTGGCTCACCGATTCGAAGTAGATCAGGCCCGGCGAGCCGTTCATCTCCTGCTCGATGACGCTGATGACGCTGTCTTCGAGCGTCTGCGCCGAGGCGCCGGGATAGACGGCGGTGAGGATGATCGACGGCGGCGCGACCGTCGGGAACTGCGCCACCGGCAGCAGCTTGATCGCCACCCCGCCGAACACCAGGATGAAGGACGCGATCACCCACGCGAAGATGGGCCGGTCGATGAAGAACTGCGCCATCGCGCGGTCTCAGCGGGCGGCGGAAGCGACGCGCGCCGGCGCCGACGCGCCGGCCGGTGCGCTGCCGGCGGCGGCCGGCGCCGAGCCGGGCGGCTGCCATGGCACCGGCTTCACCGGGGCGTTGCCGCGCAGCTTCTGGAAGCCGTCGACCATGACCATCTCGCCCGTCTGCAGGCCTTCGAGGATCACCCAGCTGCCGCCCTCCGCGGCGGCGCCGACCTTGACCGGCCGCGGCGACACCTTGCCGTCGGCGCCGACCACCATGACGCTGTCGCCGGCGGTGCCGCGCGTGACCGCCTGCTGCGGCACGACGATGCCGGTGGGCGTCTCGGCCTGCTCGAGCCGCACCCGGACGTACATGCCGGGCAGGAGCAGCCCGGTCGGGTTGGGCACCTCGGCACGCAGCGTGATCTGGCCCGAGGTCGGGTCGACCGAGAGATCGGAGAAGAGCAGGCGCCCCGGCTGCGGATAGGCGCTGCCGTCCTCGAGCACGATCCTGACGCTCGCCGCGTCGCCGCCGGAGCGCTTGAACTTGCCGCTGGCGATGGCGCGGCGCAGCTGCAGCACGTCGGTGGTCGACTGCGTGAAGTTCACGTACATCGGGTTGATCTGCTGCACCAGGGCGAGCGGCGTCGCCTCGCCCTGGCCGACGAGCGCGCCTTCGGTCACCAGGGCGCGGCCGATCCGGCCGGAGATCGGCGCGGTCACCGCGGCATAGCCGAGATTGATCTGGCCGCTCTGCACGCTCGCCTTGGCGGCGGCGACGTCGGCCTCGGCCTGCTTCTGCGCCGAGACCGCGTTGACGTAGTCCTGCTTGCTGACCGCGTTGGCCTCGACCAACGGCTTGTAGCGCTCGACCTGGGCCGACGCCTGCGTCAGGTTCGCCTGCGCCCGGGCGAGTGTCGCCTGGGCGCTCGACACCGTCGCCTGGTAGGGGGCGGAGTCGATCTGGAACAGGGGCTGGCCCGCCTTGACGTCGCTGCCCTCGACGAACAGGCGCTTGAGCACGATGCCGGCGACGCGCGCCCGGACCTGCGCCACGCGCGACGCCTCGAGCCGCCCCGGCAGCTCGGTGACCAGGCCCACCGGCCGCAGGGCGACGTTGACGACCCCGACCTCGGCCGGCGGCGGCCCCGCCGGCGCGCCCTTGCCGGCCTCGCCCTTGTCGCCGCACCCGGCGCCGAAGACAGCGGCGGCGAGCGCCAGTGGAAGCAACCAACGACGATCCGTCGCGCGAGCGCCGGCTCGCGCCTGTGAGCACTCTGTCATGTCAGCGGACCGTGTTGCAGGGAAGCGGCATCCGGACGCAGGCCATGCGGAACGCGCATTGAAATCTCATGGCGACGCCTCGAGCTGCAAAGCCTCGAAGAATAGCCGAGGCGTGTGTCGGGCGCTGTGGCCGGCGACGCCGCTTGCAGCGACGGCTCAGACGCCGGCCTTGGCGAAGACCACGACCGAGACCCCGCGCGCCGGGGCCAGCGGATCGGCGTTCTGGTAAGAGTGCGGCAGGTTGCCGGGAAACGCCAGGACGTCGCCGGCGGCGAGCGCATGACGATCGCCGGCCACCATGATGTTGACGCGGCCGTCGAGGCAGGTGAAGAACTCGCGCGTGCCCGGCAGGTGCGGCGTGCCCGCCATCACCGCGCCGGGGACGAAGTCGAGCACCTCCATCATCTCGTCGGGCACCGGCTCGGGCACCAGGTCCCTGATCGTCACGCCGCGGCCCTTGCTGCGCGTCGCGACCTCGCCCGCCGGCCAGCGCCGCACCAGGCCGCGCGGCGAGGCGAGCAGCTCGTCGATCGGCACGCCCAGCGCCTGCGCCACCTTCACCAAGACCACCAGCGACGGATTGCCGGCCCCGGACTCGAGACTGGCGACGGTCGAGCGCGGCACCTTGGCGGAGCGGGCGAGCGCCTCCTGCGTCAGGGCGCGCGCATGGCGCAGCCCCGCGAGGTTGCGCGCGAGATGGCTGGCGGCGTCGCTCATGGTCGTCGCGATTGTGACCAAGCGTCGGTATATCGGACAGCGCACTGGTGAAGCGAGGCGGCGGCACCTACCTTCGCTGCATCGCTATTCGAGGAGCTTTCATGAACACCCCGCTCACCCCGCGCACGCCGCTGCGCGTCGCCGTCACCGGCGGAACCTCCGGCCTCGGCCTGGCGCTGGTCGAGGCCTTCGCCGCGCGCGGCGACGCCGTCGCCTTCGTCGCCCGCCACGGCGACGCGGTCGCGAAAGTCGCACGCCGCATCGCAGGCAGCCACGGCATCGTCGGCGACATCGCCAGGAAGGATGACGCGCACGCCATCGCCCTGCAGGTCGGTGCCGCGCTCGGCAGCCTCGACGTCCTCGTCAACAACGCCTCCAGCCTCGGCCCGGTGCCGCTGGCCCTGCTCGCCGACACCGAGTGCGAGGACTTCGAGGCGGCGCTCGCCACCAACCTGGTCGGCCCGTTCCGCCTCACCAAGGCGCTGCTCGGGCTGCTCGCCGGCGCGGCGCGCGAAGGCGCCGCCGTCGGCACGCGCCCGGTGGTGCTCAACGTCTCGAGCGACGCCGCGGTCACGCCCTACGCCGGCTGGGGCGCGTACGGCGCGAGCAAGGCGGCGCTGGCGCACCTGAGCCGGATCTGGAACGAGGAACTCGGACCGCACGGCATCGCCGTCGTCGCCGTCGATCCCGGCGACATGGACACGCCGCTGCATGCGCTCGCCGTGCCCGATGCCGACCCGGCGACGCTGAAGCGGCCGGGGGATGCGGCCCGGGAGATCGTGGCGCGGATCGACCGCGAGCGCGCCGCGGCGGGCGCGAGGGATCCGGCATGAAGGCCGCCACCCTGCCGGTCCAGCGGCCGCGCGACGCCCGCCTGCTGGTCGTCGATGCCGACGGTCGCCTCGCGGCGCACGAGCGCGCCGACCTGCCCGAGCTGCTCGCTGCCGGCGATCTGGTGGTTGCGAACGACGCCGCCACGCTGCCGGCCAGTTTGAGCGGCCGGCACCTGCCGAGCGGCGCGACGATCGAGCTGCGCCTGGCCGGTCGCACCGCTGCCGGCGCGCCGGATGAGGCGCAGCGCTTCAGCGCCGTCGTCTTCGGCGCCGGCGACTTCCGCATGCGCACCGAGGACCGACCCGTGCCGCCGCCCCTTGCCCCCGGCGATCGGCTAGATCTGGGGCCGCTCGAGGCCGAGGTGCTGCGCACCCTCGGCCATCCGCGCCTGGTCGAGGTCCGCTTTGCCGGCGACGCCGACGCGGTCCATGCCGGCATCGCCCGGCACGGTCGGCCGGTGCAGTACGCGCATCTCGCCGAGCCGCTCGCGCTCTGGGACGTGTGGACGCGGATCGCCGGCCCGCCGGTGGCCTTCGAGCCGCCGTCGGCCGGATTCGTGCTCGACTGGAAGTTCCTCGACGCACTCCGCCGCCGCGGCATCGGCTTCGCCACCCTGACCCACGCCGCGGGCCTGTCGTCGACGGGCGATCCGGTGCTCGATGCGCGCCTGCCCTTCGACGAGCCGTATCGCCTGCCGGCCTCGACCGTCACCGCGACCTGTGCCGCCAAGGCGCGCGGCGCACGTGTCGTCGCCATCGGCACGACCGTCGCCCGCGCCCTCGAGCACGCCGCCGCTCGCCCCGGTGGTCTGCACGCCGGCAGCGGCATCGCCACCAACCGCCTCGGCCGCGCGAGCCGAGTGCAGGTCGTCGACGTCCTCGTCAGCGGCACGCACGAGCCGGGCACCAGCCATCACGAGCTGCTGCGCGCCTTCGTCGGCGAACGGACGCTGGCGCGGATCGACGCCGCGCTCGAGGACGGCGCCTGGCGCACCCACGAGTTCGGCGACTCGGTGTGGATCGAGCGCGAGCGGCCTCAGCCGCGCTGGAACTTGAACACGGCGACGCTGGCGAGAAGGTTCGGCCAGGTGCGCACCACCTTGCCCGCCTGAATGCCGAAGGCATCGAGGATCGCCAGGCCGTCCTTTCGGGCCAGCACCTCGAAGTCGGCATACGTGCCGACGCGGATGTTCGGCGTGTCGTACCACTGGTACGGCAGGACGCGCGTCACCGGCATCCTGCCGGCGGCGACGTGCAGCCGGTTCGGCCAGTGGGCGAAGTTCGGGAAGCTGACGATGCCGACCCGGCCGACGCGCGCCGTCTCGCGCAGCATCCGCTCGGTATTCTTCAGGTGCTGCAGGGTGTCGAGCTGGAGGACGACGTCGAAGCTCTGGTCCTCGAACAGCGCCAGGCCGTCCTCGAGGTTGAGCTGGATGACATTGAC
>Ga0163163_10000523_pt1 | contig 34253 bp, 37 predicted proteins | sample S65metaG_FD_119766 | JGI IMG/M metagenome (GOLD analysis project Ga0163163, IMG submission 119766) | Switchgrass rhizosphere microbial communities from Kellogg Biological Station, Michigan, USA - S6-5 metaG | ecosystem: Host-associated > Plants > Roots > Rhizosphere > Soil | place: USA... | reverse complement strand
AGTCTACAAGTCTGAACGCGACGCCGGCAAAATCCCGTCGCAGGGCCCCGCCGGCAAGACCACGCCGGATGAGCGGCGCATCATCTACATGGCCCTGATCAGCGGTTGCCCGACCACCGCGCCACAGATGCCGGCCGGTTACCTCAAGGCCTTCCTGCTCGGCCCCGCCACCGGCGGCAGCAACAAGCACGTCTACGTGGAACCGATCGAAATCGTAACATCAAAGACCGACCCGACGGTGCTGCACGAAGAAGTGCAGCTGTACAGGTGATATGATGTGCGTTCTCAAACTTAGCCGCAATCTTCGTCGCGACTGCGAGGGTGCCGCATTGATCGAATTCACCCTCGTTGCGCCGCTTCTCATCTTTCTGATGTGCGGCCTTGGTGAATTCGGCCAGGCCCTTCGCCAGTATCAGGTGATGCAAAAGGGCGTGACCCAGGCGGCGCGTTTTCTCGCCCGCACGCCAAGCGCGCCATGTCCGGCCCCTGATGCGGCTTGGTCCACCTACGCCGCTCAGGCCAAGAACGTGGCCATCTACGGCGGCGCCACGAGCGGGACACCCCTGTACAAAGGGTGGGCCGATCCGGGCACCGTCTCCATCGGCGCCCCCGCCTGCTTGGCCAACCCTCGGCTGAACGGCCAGGATCTGCCTCAGATCACCGTAACGGCGACGGCTCCCTATCAAGATCTTGGGATGCTTTCGGCGATCGGATTGAGCTCCTTCAACATCACCGTCGCCCACCAGGAACTCAAGGTGTTCTGATGTGGAAGCTGCGCAAACTTGCTCGGGATCAAAGGGGATCGACTCTCGTCGAGTCGGCTCTTGTCTTTCCCCTTCTGATGATCCTCACCTTCGGCCTCGTCGAGTTCGGGGTGGCGTTCTGGCAGTATCACGCCGCTGAAAAGGCGACGGCGGTTGGCGCGCGATGGCTCGCCACGCGTCATGGCGTTCGTGGCGCAGATCCCCTCACGACCGAACTCTACACGGCGTCCGTCCCGGACTGCTTCGTCGCCAGCACGGCCTACGGCACGTCTTGCTCCCAGGTCGACGGGGCCACCGGCTGGAGCCAGACCTGCAGCGGCGGCGGAGGCGGTTCCTGCAGCGGGGCGCAGATGTCGGCGCTGCTCACCCAGATGCAGCAATTCGCCCCGTTCCTCACCGCCGCGAACGTGAGCGTGCAACTGCGCGGCTCCGGCATGGGCTTCGTCGGCCGCGGGCGCCCGGTTCCCCTCATCACCGTCCGCACGACGGGCCTGACGTACAACTTCATCGCCATCGACAAGCTCATCGGCGTTCAGCCGATCACAATGCCCACCTTCGACAGCACGGCCGTCGGCGAAGATCAGAAAGAAGGACCTGCCACATGAGCAAGCCTCGCAAAATCCTGCTGGCCGGCGCAAGCGACTACCTTCGCGGGCTGGTCGATGGCGCCGCGGACGAGTTCCCCGACGTGGAGCTGGAAGTGTTTCCCAGCGCCCAGCCGCAAGCCTTGAACGGCAAGGCGGTAGCCTGCGACGTGCTGGTGGTGGAGGTGGACGGTTCCGACCTCACAGAGAGCGCATTGCGCGTGTTCAACGTCACGCCGCAGCGAAAGGTGATCGCCGCGGCGCGCAACGCCGATCCAGAAGACGTGCGACGCATGTTCCGGGCGGGCGCCGCCGATGTGCTCACCTCGCCCTACAGCCAGGAGGCTCTACGCGCGGCGTTCGCCGAAATCTTCCGCCAGAGCCAACAGGAAGAGGCCAGCGGGCGGGTCGTATCGATCATAGGGGCGAGCGGAGGCGCCGGCGTAACGACGGTGGCGCTGAACCTGGCCGCAATGGCGGGCTCGCTGCAGACGAAGAGGCGGAGCCCGGCGCGCACGAACGCAGCCGTGCTGGACCTCGACCTGCAATTTGGGGACGCGGACCTGGCCCTGAACCTCGAGCCTCGAAGCACCGTCATCGACCTCCTTCAGGCTGAGCAGAGGTTTGACGGGCATTTCCTGGAAGGCGCCATGACAGAGCACAGCTCCGGGCTCAAGCTCCTGGCGGCGCCTTCCAAGGTCGTGCCGATGGACGCGCTGTCGCCGGCTTTCGCAAGCAAGATCGTAGCCCAGTCCGCCAAGCTGCACCCTTACACCTTTGTGGATCTGCCGCACAGCGTGACGGACTGGAGCCTCGCCATTCTGCGCGAGTCGTCCCTGCTGGTCCTTGTGGCCCCCCCGACAGTCCAGGGCGCCGTCGGCGCAAGGCGGCTGCTGCAGGCGATGGAAGAAGCCCACGTCTCCACGCCCGTCCTGTTCGTGCTGAACAAGGTGGCCGGCATGGTCGACGCCTTCGAGAAGCCTGCTCGCATCAGCAAGACCTTGAACCGGGCGGTCGACGCCGTCTTGACGCTCGACCCCACCGCGGGCCGCGCGTTCGACCGGGGCGTGCTGCTGGCCGAAGCCTTCCCCAAGGCGAAGATCACCCGCGAGCTACGAGCGCTCGCTTCCAAGATCGAACCCGCTTTTTCGAAGGCTGAGAGCGGACAACACGTGCTCACAGGAGTAGCGGCATGAGACTCAACTTTATGGACACCGCGGCGAATTCGCAGAGTAATTCCAGCGGAGACCCCGCGGAAAACCGCTCTTTCGCCCAGGCCAATCCGCACAGCGCCGCTGACGAGACCTATCTACACTTCAAGACCGAGATCCACCGGCGCCTGATCGACGTCATGCACCTCTCTGGACTGGATCGCCGGCCGGTGGAGGACGTCCGGCGGGAAGTGGCGGAGAGGGTCGCTTCCCTGCTGAAGGAAGATGCCCGCCCTATCAACGAAGCCGAGCTCAACCGACTGAACGAAGACTTGGTGCATGAGCTTCTTGGCTATGGACCGCTGGAGCCGCTGCTGCGCGATCCGGATGTTTCGGACATCCTGGTGAACACTGCGCGCGAGGTCTACGTCGATCGCTTCGGCAAGCTCGAGCTCACCTCGATCCGGTTCGCCGACGAACAGCATTTGATGCGCGTGATCGAGCGCATCGTCGATCGCGTCGGCCGGCGGGTTGACGAGTCACAGCCCATGGTCGACGCCCGTCTTCCCGACGGATCACGGGTGAACGCCATCGTTCCCCCCATCGCGATCGACGGGGCCATCCTCTCCATCCGGCGTTTCGCCAGGGTGCCTTTCAATCTTGATCGGTTGATAGCCAACGCCACGCTCACGGCGCCCTGCGCCGAGCTTCTTAAGGGCATGGTGGCGGCCAAGCTGAACGTTCTCATCTCCGGGGGCACCGGCACCGGCAAGACCACCCTGCTGAACGCCATGTCCCAAAGCCTGGGGGAGGACGAACGCATCGTCACCATTGAGGACGCTGCGGAACTGCAGCTCCAGCAGCGCCACGTCGTGCGGCTGGAAACGCGGCCGGTGAACGTCGAGGGTCGGGGCGAAGTCACTCAGCGGGATCTGGTGAAGAACGCGCTTCGGATGCGCCCGGACCGCATCATCCTGGGGGAAGTCCGGGCCGGCGAGGCCTTCGACATGCTGCAGGCGATGAACACCGGGCATGACGGGTCGCTCACCACCGTTCACGCAAATACACCGCGTGACGCGCTTTCCCGCCTGGAACAGATGATCGGCATGGCCGGCCTGGAGGTCTCGCAGAAATCGATGCGGGCCCAGATCGCCAGCGCCATCGACATCGTCATCCAGCTTCGCCGCTTCTCCGACGGCACCCGCCGCGTGGTCAGCATCCAGGAGATCGAAGGCATGGAAGGCGAGGTCATCACCATGCACGAGATCTTCCGGTTCGAGCAGGGCGGCATGGATCCCGAAGGCCGCGTGCGAGGCCGCTTCGGCTGGACCGGCATTCGACCGACCTTCTTCGAGGCGTTCAAGTCGCAGGGCATTCCCGTGCCGTCCGCGATGCTCGAGACGGTGGGGTGAAGCCATGACGAGCTTCCTCGAATATCTGCTTTACGTCGCCGCTTTCACCGCCTTCGTTCTGGCCTTCGAAGGCGTGTCGCGGCTCGTCCGCGCAAACGTCGGGGAGCAACGGGCCATTGCTCTGCGTTTGCAGAAGGCCCGCTCCGCAGCCGTTCAGTCCAAGGGGCAGAAGGCGCGGAAACGGTTCCTCGATTCCGCAGACGCCTATTTCCCACGACTGAAGATCGCGCTCACCAGAGCCAACGCTCCGTTCAGCCCTACCCAGTTCCTGGCCGGCGGGGCGGCGCTGTTCGCGCTCCTTCTGGTGTTGTTCAATCTTCTGGCCATGCCTCGCCCCATGGCTGCGGTGGCCGCAGGCATTCTGGCCATCGCGATCCCTTACCTGGCGATCAAGGTCATGATGGCCAAGCGACGCAAAAAGTTCCTGGAGCAACTCCCCCACGCGATCGACCTCATGGCGCGCAGCCTGCAGGCGGGACACCCCACAACCACCGCCATGAACGTGGTCGGCGAGCGCATGCCCGCTCCACTCGGGCCGGAGTTTCGCGTGGTTACAGAAGAAATGACCTACGGGCTGGAGCGCGGCGAAGCGCTCGCCAACCTCATCGAACGCTTCCCCTTGCCAGAGCTACGCATGTTCTCGGCGTCGCTCGATGTGACCCGTGAGACTGGCGGCAATCTGGCTGAAGTTTTCCTTAAGCTTGCGGAGGCCATACGCGCCAAGGATACCCTTCGCCGCAAAGTTCAAGCGATATCCGCCGAAGGAAAGATGACGTTCTGGGTGGTCACAGGCCTTCCATTTGCGGTCGCCGCCTTCATTATGTTCACTAGGCCGGCATTTTTTACTGAGGTTTCTACAGACACACTGTTTTGGCCAATGATTTCTTACGCTCCGATCACGCTGACCATTGGCGCCATTATTATCTGGCGCATGGTCAACCTGAAGATTTGAAGAGGCTCCCATGGATCTGCTCATCTTCATCAGCACCGGTGCATTGTCTCTCCTCATCCTCGGGGTCGCTCTCGGCTTGATTGGAATGAGCGACAGCGTGGCCAATGCGAGGCTTGCCCGATACGCCCGCCTGATCCCGGCGACCCGAGGCGGCGCGCGAAAGGCTCAGTTCGTCGACATGCTGACACGTGTCGGCAGGACCGCCGGGCGCGGCAGCCTTGAATCCAAGGACAGGGCCGCGATTCGGGCGAAGCTCGTCCAGGGCGGTTTCTATGCCCCCCACGCGGTCGAGATCTTCTTTGCGATCCGCGTTTTGGCCGCTTTCGCCCTCGGCATGGCGGCGATGCTGGTCGTCTTCCTCGTTCAACCGCCAGGCTCCCTGAGCTTGTTCCTCATTCTCCTGGGCGCGGCGGCCGGCCTCTTTCTTCCGAACCTCTTGCTTCGGCAACGGATCAAAGATCGTGGGCAGCAGATCCGCTTCGGCCTGCCGGACGCCGTCGACCTGATGGTGGTGTGCCTGGAGGCCGGCGGGACCCTGAGCTCCGCCATGCAGCGGGTCGAAAGCGAATTCCGAGACCTCCATCCCATCATCTGCGAACAGCTCGGCATCGCCATGGCCGAAATCCAGGCCGGCGCCAGCCGCGCGGAAGCGCTGACGCGGCTCGCCGACCGAGCCGGCTCGGAAGAGGTCAGCTCGCTGGTCACCATGCTGATACAGTCGGAAGCGCTTGGCGCCAGCGTGGCTCAGACGATGAGGGTTTTCGCAGATCAGACGCGACAGCAGCGCTATCTCGACGCCGAGCGCCGCGCCGCCGAGCTCCCGGTGAAACTCTCAATCCCGCTGGTGCTGTTCATCTTCCCCGCGCTGATGACCGTAATCATGACGCCGCTGGTGATCCGCATCTTCCGTCAGATGCTTTCGGTTGGATGAGGGGGATCAGTTGTCCGTTGTCGCCTTCGTGGTCTTCAATGGCTTGCTGCTTTGTGCAGCGATTTCAGACATCCGCCGATTTCGAATTCCTAATGCCGTGGCTGCGGCTGTGCTTTTAAGCGCTCTGGTCTGCGCGCTTCCATCCAGCATGGCTGAAACGCTGAGCCGCGGCGCCTCACTCGTGCTCGTGGCAAGCATATGCGGAGCCCTCTGGCTCAAGGGTTTGATCGGCGGTGGTGATCTGAAGCTGATTGTGGCCTGTGCGGCATGGATTCCGTTCGGCGGCCTTGCGCTTTTCATACTCTCGTTCGGGCTTGCCAGTGCAATTCAGGGCGGCGCGACGCTGGCCTATATACGAGTGGCCAGCCGAACCCCGCTAGAGAAGGCCTTGCGGAGCCGCTTGCCATACGGCGTCAGCATCGCCACGGCCGGCTTGGTCTGGAGCACCGTGAGCCTGCTTACGAGCGGCTCGTGACGTCGAGAGACGAGCTTATGCCCTCGCGGCCCGAAACCTCGAGCGCCGCCAATTCGTCTCTTGCCTGGAGCTGCGCCCGTTTAGGTTGGTGATACCCGTTTAGGTTGATGAGAATTGGAGGCTTACGCCCGGTCAAGCTTTGGACGACGATTAATAAAACATTAAAAATGTGACGCACATCACCGCGGGCCCGCCGAAAGGAAGCTTGACTTAAATCACAAACCAATTCCTCGGCTGAGGAGCGGAGTGGATGTCCAAAATACCCACGTCACGGGTCGGGCGCTTGAACGCTTACGCTCAAGTTTTCACCTGCTCTCGGGTTATTTGGCGGCCGGCTGTGCGCAGTTTGCTGGACGACGCGGCGACTGGCGAAGGCGCGCCGACGGAGCTCGAGATGCTCCGTGACCTGCACAATAAGCTGACGTCTCTGCCCGAACCGCCGGCGGGTCCCAGGCTCGACATGCCGCGCGGGATGTCGGAATTCGCACAACTCACGCCACGCCAGCGCGCCGCCGCCTTTCTGGTGATCGGCCTCGAATATCCATTCGAGGCCGCCGCGTTCGTGATGGCCCGCAAGCCGGCGCAGGTGCAGCTGGAGGTCATCTCCGCGCTTTTCATGCTGGAGCATGTCCTGCCGCTGCGCCGAACGCTGTCGCCGAAAGCCCGGGCGCGCGCCAACACTGGCCGGCCCGCAGGCGGCTCGCAGGTTGTCCAGATCCCCTTTCGGATCGGCAGCCACGACCGCACGAGCTTGTTCCGCCAGCCCGCCAGAAACGGGCGGACGGAATATATACCCGCGTTCGACGTAGTTAACTGTAGGGCGTGATTTCTGGGGAATGGTGGGCAATGTATCGATCAGACACGCTTGATGCCGCGTCTCACAAACTTGTGGGCGCGCTCAAGGGCAAGGGAATCTTCCGACAAGGCGATCCTGCCGAGGCCGTTTACCGAGTGGAGCACGGCTGCGTGCGGCTGCAGGTGGACGACGAATTCGGCTCCCGACAGGTGATCGGCTTCGTTTTCCCAGGGAACACCTTCTACGCCGGCATGGAGACGCACTGGGCGTCCGCCATCGCCGTCACCGACACGGTGTTGACCCGGTTCTCCCTGAAGTCGCTGTGGGAGCTGATGGACACCGACGCCAGCGCGGCCATGGCGCTGCTGAGCTCGGCCGATCAGTTCCTGACCCGGCTGGCGCAGCACCTCAACCGTCTGACCCACTTCGACGCCCAGGAACGCCTGACGTGGTTCCTGAACTGGCTCCGCACCCAGAACATGGAAAGCGACGAGCAGGTCATCCACTTGCCGATGAGCCGGCAGGACGTGGCGGAGTTCCTTGGCATCGCGCCCGAAACCGTCAGTCGGCTCGTGCGGCAGATGACCCTGTCGGGCCGGCTGCAACCCCTGGGACGGCGGCGCTACCGCTACGCTCCGGCTTCCCGGCCCTCAAGCCCGTCGCGGCCCCGCAGTCACGCCGACCACGACAGCTACCTGGCCGCCTGACAGATCGAAGACGCCGCGCCGGCTCGACCGGCGCGGATTCATGCGCGCGCGGCATTGGGGATGTCGTCCCCCGAACCTTCCCTTCAGATGACGAGAAACGAGGCGCGATCCTCTCGCGCGGAGAGGCCGGCGAAGCCGGGGTCAGGCCGCGGCGCTGACGGCCTCGACCGGAGCGGGATAGCGCCGTCGAAAGGGCGGCCGCCCATCAGTTCGGCGACGCGGTCCCTCAATCACGCCGACCACGACAGCTACCTGGCCGCCTGACGGATCGAAGACGCCGCGCCGGGCCGACCGGCGCGGCTTCATACGGGCGCGGCAGGGGGATGTCGTCCCCCGAACCTTCCCTATTCAAGATGACGAGAAGCGAGGCGCGATCCTCTCGCGCAGAGCGGCCGGCGACACCGGCGCCGGCCTTGCGCTTGGCGAGGCCGGCGCGGTCGAAAGCCAGTCTTCAGGCCGCGACGCCGACGGCCCCGGCCGGAGCCGGGATCGCGCCGTCGAAATGGCGGCCGCCCATCAATTCGGCGACGCGGTCCCGCGCCCGGCTGACCCGGCTCTTGATCGTGCCGGGGGCGCAATCACAGACATAGGCCGCTTCTTCATAGGTGAGGCCGCAGGCGCTCACGAGCAGCAGAGCCTGGCGGCTCGGCTCCGAGATCTGCTGGAGCGCGCCCAACAGCTCGTTGTAGGTGCATTTCCATTCTTGATCGGGAAGGGTGGAGAATTCGGTTCTCCAGTCCTCTCCCGAATATTGCCGCGCATAGGTGGTGCGGCGGATCTGGGTGAGGAATTGATTCCTCATGATGCGGAAAAGCCAGGCCGCGAGGTTCGTCCCCGGCCGGAACGTGTGCCGGAATTTCCAGGCGCGCACCATGACGTCCTGAAGAAGGTCGTCCGCATCGACTGACGATCGCATCAGCACAGTGGCGTGCGCGCGAAGACGCGGCATTAAAGATACAACCTGGTCTCTGAATTCGTCATCCATGACAGCCCCGCATGGCATTTCGCTAGAGAAACTAGCGACGGTTAAATCAGACGTATTTCTGCATCGCGCATAGCGCGTAGAGAATTACGCAAGATTATTATTTCCGCCTAGCCGATACAGGTCGTGACACACGTCACGGATTTTTCTGATTTATTTTATCTATTCTCTATAATTGGACGCGCAAAATTGCGCACGAACCCTCGCGGGTTCGTGGCGCTCACGCTGGTCAAACGATCGGTGGTTTAGCCGTGAGATTCCGCGCCCGGGTAAGCCGACGACCAATCCCGGAAGGACGGGAGCGCGCGGTGGCGCGGTTTCGGCGCGCGCGCGCCCCACGAGGCGACGACCCAGCCACCGCACCAGAGCTGGCTGGGCTCCGGCCCTGACAGCTCGCGCGCGATAACTTCGGCCTCGCGGCCGTTGACGGCGGTGAACACGATCCGCCGTGTCAGGCGACCCGACGGCGTCGTTACCCGGAGCATGTATTGCGGCATGGCTCTTCTCCCAACCGACGAAAACCATATCGCCCGGAAGGGAGAGGAAGGTGACCTCGGTCACCTATTTTCACGTTTCATTCGCGGCGCCCCCATCGAGGCGCCGCCGCGCTTTCAATGCGCCGCTGCGGCGGGCCTGGCCACATAGACCCGGTCCCCGCGGATCAGGCCGTGGCGCACGCTTTCGTCGCCCCACGCGACATGCTCCTCGACCGAGAAACCCGCGCGGACGATCCGCTCCTTGATGTCGCGGCCGTAGTAGCGGAAGTGGTTCCGCTCGCCGAAATGGAGCTGTCGCTCCTCCTCCAAGACGATGGCCGGATCCTCATAGGTGCTGTCCCAGCCGCCGATCAGCGGCACGGTGATGATGAGTTCGGCATCGGGCGCCATCACGCGCCTCAGCTCGGCCAGCGCGCGCGCGTCGTCGGTGGCGTGCTCCAGCACGTTGCTGGCGATGATCAGGTCGAAGGCGCCGTCCGCGGCCTCGATCCGGTCCGGGTTCTTCAAGCCCAGCCCCTGGAACGTCACCCCGCGGGCGCCCAGATATTCCTGCAGCACAGGCTCGGGCGTGAAGTAGAGCACGTTCTTGCCTTTCGGGCTCGACACCTGGCGCTCCAGCGCCAGCGCCACGAGCCGTTGGCGCTCGTTCGAGCCGCATTGCGGGCAGCGGGCGTCGTAGCGTGGCGGATGCCCGAACATGCCGAAGACGCCGTTATAGCCGCAGCAGGGGCACGCCTTGGCGTGCCGGCCCTTCGCCCGGCCCATCACCTGGAAAGAATAGAGGGCGAGCACGCCGGCGGTGCGCAGCGGCCGCGGCAGACGGCGGCCGAGCCTTCGGGCGAGATGCATGACGTCGTTCCTTTCGCGAAATCCTTACAGGGGCGCCTAAAACGACTTTGCGCCAACCGGTTCCATCACCGCCGATCTTTCGGCCGCCCATAGCTGCCCGGCCGCCGCGTCGACCCCGGAGACCAGATCGAGCGCGCTCGCCAGCAACAGGCTGCCGCCCAACATTTCCAATCCCTCCTCCAGCTCGATCGCCAACCGCAGCAGCCCCAGCGAGGCGACGTTGTTGAACAATTCCACGCCGATCGCGCCGCTGAAGAGAACAAGCAGCGCGAGACCGAACCGCCTGGCCGAGCGCGGCCGAGCGGCCTCGAGCTGCGAACCGCACCTCCGCAGCAGGGCCAGCACCAGCGTCGCCAGGGGCAGTCCCAGCAAAAGCGGCCAATACCCTGTCCTGGGGAGGACACCTCCCGTCCTGTCGAGGAAGCTGTCCAAGAGCGTGCCGAGGCGTTCGTGGAATGACGCGGTCTCGTCCAGGGACATCAGGACCAACAGGCCGGAGAAGGCGAAGAGGCTCCCGGAGGACAGACGCTTTCCGCCGTTTCGAAGCGCGACGATCGCAACCAAAATTCCAGAGACCAGAAGCTGCGCCGATGACCACCACGCCGGGATATTTCCCTCTCCATTCAGGTCAAAGAGCTTGGGCGTGTGGCCAAGCAGGCGGCTCAGCAGGACGTCCGCCGCAACCAGCACGACATCGACCAGCACCAGGAAACAGAGAGCCGCGGCGCCGCTGCGACCGGCAGGGATGGGTCGATGCGGGACGCCTTCGCCGAGGAAGGCCTCCGAGACGCGAGGCCCTGGGCCAGGCGGCCGCCAACCCTCTTCGTCCGGCGATCGAGAAATATGCTGCTCAGTATTCGTCATGGCGATGAACACTAACAATGGATATATACCGTGTCTACAACTAAATTAATCAGAACTGACAACAGTAGACGAGGCGTCTCAGTTGCAAAAGCTGAGCCGGTATCCATTGAAATACAGCCATTCCGGACCGGGGAAGTCATTGCCCCCGATCTCCGAAGCGTACTGAGCATCATCCGACGGCGCCTGAAGTTGTTCGTAGCGGTCGCGCTCGCGGTGATGGCGTGCGTGACGGCCTTCACCCTGCTGACGCCACCGCAATACGAGGCCACCGCCGAGGTCATGCTCAGCCGGCGCAACGCCAAGGTCACGACGACGGACAATGTGGTCTCCGCCCTTCCGGCGGATTCCAGCGCCGTCGACACGGAGGTCGAGATCCTCAAGTCGCCGCAGCTCGCCAAGAGCGTGGTGCGCGCGCTTCGCCTGCAGAATGATCCGGAGTTCCAGCCGCGGAAGCGGCCGGAGACCGACGCCAAGGCGATCGACGCCGCCGTCGAGAGGGTGCGCAACCACCTGACCGTCAGCCGGTCGGGGCTGACCTATGTGATGGACGTGAACTTCACCTCGCGCGAGCCGGCCAAGGCCGCCGCCATCGCCAACACCTTCGCCCGCCTCTACCTGGCTCAGCAGGTGGACGATAAGGTCAAGATCACCCAGAACGCGGCGGACTGGCTCAGCGGCCAGCTCAACCTCATGCGGCGCCAAGTGACCGCCGACGAAAGCGCGGTCCAGCAGTTCAAGATCGCCAACAACCTCATGAGTTCAGAGGGGACGACCCTCACCGAGCAGGAGCTCTCCAGCTACAACCAGTCGCTCGCCCAAGCGAAGACCTCGGTGGCGGAAGACGCCGCCCGCCTGGATACGGCGCGCCGCCAGCTCGCGCACGGATCGACCGGCGACGACGTTGGCGAGTCGCTCAACTCGCCGACCATCCAGAAGCTTCGCGAACAACGCGCCGAGGTCAGCCGTCGCGTCGCGGCCCTGCGCACGAACTTCCAGGAAGAGTACCCGGAACTGAAGAAGGCCCGGAACGAGCTGGCGGATTACGACAGCCAGATCCAGGCGGAGATCGGCCGGATCATCTCGAACCTGGACGCCAAGGCCCAGGTGTCGCGACAGCGCGCGGCGGCGGTGGCGGCGACGGTCGGCGGCGCCAAGGGCCAGCTCGCCTCGAACAACCGCGCCTCGGTGCAGCTCGGCGAACTGGAGCGCAACGCCCAGGCCTCGCGCGCGGTCTACGAGAGTTATCTCGCGCGCTACAAGGAAACCAGCTCCCAGGTGGGCCTGGCCGAGGCGGACGCGCGGCTGGTGTCCGCCGCGCTGACGCCGCTGAAGCCCAGCTCGCCGAACCTGCCGCTGAACCTGTCGCTCGGGCTCGCGCTCGCGACCGCGGCGGGGCTGGCCGCCGTCGGCGTGGCGCAGATGGCGGAGTCGGGCGTCGGCACTGCGGCCGACGTCGAGAAGCGCTTCGGCCTCAGGTACCTAGGCGCTATCCCCTCGTTGCACTCGGTCGCCAAGCGCCGCGGCCTCTCGCCCACGGACTATATCGTCGAGCACCCGTTGTCGGGATTCTCCGAGGCCTACCGCAGCGTGGTGGCGTCGATCCTGCACGGCGGCGACTCCGCCGTGAAGGTGGTGGCGGTGACCTCCGCCTTGCCAGGCGAAGGCAAGACGACCACCTCCGTCTGCCTGGCGCGCGCCGCCGCCCTCCAGGGCCATCGCGTGGTCGTGGTGGATTGCGACCTGCGCCGGCGGACGCTGACCCGCCTGCTGCCGCACACGCCCGAGCTTGGGCTTCTCGAACTCCTGGAGAACCCGAACCTGCTCAGCCAGGCGATCGTGCCCGATAGCCTGACCTCCGCCGACATCCTGCCGCTCGGCGACGCGCCGCCGACGCTGGCCGATGTGTTCGGCTCCCCCGCCATGGACCGGCTGCTCGGCGTCTTGCGCAGCCGCTACGACCTGGTGGTGCTCGACACCCCGCCGCTGGCGCCGGTGGCCGACTCTCGCGTTCTGGCGCAGAAGGCCGACTTCACGGCCGTGGTCGCCCGGTGGCGGAGCACGCCCTACCAGGCGATCCAGGCCGCGCTGCAGCTTTTATCGGGAAGCGATGTCGCGCTGGGCGGCATGGTGCTCAATCAGGTCGACCTGCAGGAGCAGATGCGGAACGGATACGGCGACTTGGCCTATTACTTCAGCACCTACGGCGGCTACTACATCGAGAACGGCCGAGGCCGAGGTGAATAGCCTGTCCCCGCCCGACGACCAGGCCGTGGGCGACCTGCTCGCCGCCGACGCCGACGAGCCGAGGCTGCGGTCGGCGGTGGACGGTGTCCTGTCGCAGGCGGCGGGCCTGTTCGACGTCGTCGTGGTGGGGGGCGGCCTCGCCGGATCGGCCGCCGCGGTCGTGCTCGGGCGAGCAGGCTACGACGTCGCGCTGGTGGATCCCCACGAGGTGTGCCCCCAACAGTTCCGGGTGGAGAAGTTCGGCGGCGAGCAGGCTGACGCGTTCCGCAGGCTGAAGCTGTTTCCGGCGATCGCCGCGCAGGCCACGGCGTTCGAGACGGTCGTCAACGTCCGCGGCGGCAAGGTCGTCGACCACACCCATTCGGAATATTATGGCCTGCGGTACGACACGCTCGTGCGCGCGGTCCGCGATCAGCTTCCGGAGAGCGTGCGCTTCATCGCGGACACGGTGGTCGACCTGCGGACCGGACCGGAGCTGCAGGGCGTGAAGCTGGCCGAAGGTCCGGAACTCACGGCCCGCCTCGTCGTCGTCGCCACAGGGTTGGCGGATTCCATCGCCCAGAAGGCGGGGATCAGCCGCCGCACCACCTCGGCGAAGCATTCGGTCACCTACGGTTTCGACCTGACGCCGGCGGGCGGAGGGCGGTTCCGGCGCGAAGCGCTGACCTACTACGGCCGTGGACCCGTCGACCGGGTGGACTACCTGACCTTGTTCCCCATCGGCGAGGTGCTGCGGGCCAACCTGTTCACCTTCCTGGACGAGACCGACCGGCGTTTCCGCGAGTTCCGGTCGGACCCGAAGGCGGCCCTCCTGCGCGACATGCCCGACCTCGCCGACTGGCTGGGCGACTTCGACATCTCGGGCCCGGCGAGCCGATGGGTCCAAAGCCTGACCGAGATCGAGCACCACGACCGCCCCGGCGTTGTCGTGGTCGGCGACGCGTTCCGCACCTCGTGTCCCGCGGCTGGGATCGGGGTGTGGCGGCTGCTGGGCGACATCGAGCGGCTCTGCGCCGTCCATGCGCCGCAATGGCTGGGATCGCGCGGCATGGGCGCGGACAAGATCGCCGGCTACTACGCCGACCCGGTCAAGCAGAATTCAGACCAGCGGGCGCTCAAGCTTTCGAGGGCGCGGCGCGCCGTCACCCTGGGCCGCGGTCCTTATTGGGCGGCGCGTCGGGGGCAGCATTTCCTGCGCCGCCGCATCTCCGAGCATCTCCGTCCCGCCTAACCCCAGACCTGGCCCAGGACCTCCGCCTGGGCGGCGGCCTGGGCGAGGCCGGCTTGAGCCACAGCGGCGCTGCGGCCGAAATCGAGCAGATCGTCCCCCATCGCCGCGCAGGCGTCTTCGTCCGGGGTTATGACCACCACGGTGGAGCCGCCGGCCTTCAGGCCCTCCACCTCGTCGGCGAGCTGGCCCGGGGCATATTCCAACGCGCCGGGGACCTGCACCGCCACCACCACCACCACGTCGTGGCCGCCCGCCAGATCGGCGTTGGTCATCGACCGCAAGCCGCCATCCATGTAGCGGCGCCCTCCGATCTCCACCGGCGGGAACACCGCCGGCAGGGCACAGCTCGCCGCCACCGCGGGCAGCAAAGGCTGACCGGCGTCCCCGCCCCAGAGTTGGAAGCCGCCGTCCTCGACGTCGATCGCCGCGCAGGCGAAGGCTCGCGCCGGCCAGGCGGGGGACGGCGCGCCCAGCGACTGGGCCACCAGGGCCAGGAACGCCTCGGGCGGCCATCCGCGATGGGCGAGCGCCAAGGCTCCCAGTTCACGGCGCACTTCGGCCGGGTTGCGGGAGCCGCCCTGAGCCTCGTTCATGAGCTCGCGGACGCGCCTGAAATCCGGACCGGCCTTGGGCAGGCCCTCGCCCGCTCCGGGCTGAGTCGCCAGCTCCAGATCCGCCAGGCGGGCGGGGTCCTGCGCCAGCCGCAGACGGGCGCCCGCCAAGGCGCCGGCGGAGGTGCCCAGAACCTCTTCGGCCTGGTTGAGATCGAGGCCGGCGCGCGCAAATCCGGCCAGGAGCCCCGCCTGCCAAGCCAGGCCGACCGGTCCGCCGCCGCCCAACACCAGCGCACGCGTCGTCATTCATTGTCCCCTTCGGCGCAACATCGGCCGCAGGCCACAGGCTGTCCACCTGAATCACCCATGGGTCGTGAAGCTACAATATTCAATCAATAGTAGTTTTATTCAGCGGCTTGCCCCCTCGTCTTGCGCGGGCGCCGGCACTATGGTTCCAAAAGCCACGCTTGGCGAGCAAAGGGACGTCCCGCCGCATGTCCCCGGTTTCCCGCATACGGACGCAGAACGCCGTCTTCCTGGCGTTGGCGCTGGGATTCCTGGCCTTCGCCATGTTCCCAGGGCGCTTCTCCGGCGACGAGATCAGCCAATACCGCCAGGGCCTGAACACCCATTTCACCGACGCCACTTCCGTCTGGACATCGGCGCTGCTCGGCATGCTGGCCGACGTCGCGCCGGGCCCCGGCCCGATGTTCCTGGTCCAACTGCTGGTGTGGATGGTCGGCGTGTGGGGCCTGAGCGACGCGTTGATCCTTTCGGGCCGCACGGCGGCCGGCCAAGCGATCTCGGTGCTCTGCGCCGCGCCGCTCCTCACCTTCGGCTTCTTCGATGTCCAGAAGGACGCCTGGTTGACGGCGCTGCTGGCCCTGCTGGCCGCCGCCGGCGCGCGGCGTATCCTGCTGGGCGCTCGGACGACGCTCCTGAGCGGAGCGGGACTGGCGCTGGCGTTCCTTTTCGCCCTCGACTCGCGCCACAACGCCTTGTTCGCGCTCATGCCGCTGGCCCTGCTTTTCTGGCCCCCCGCCAGCTTGCGGCTGCGGCCGCTGCTGACGACCCTCGTCATCGCCTCCGCCGTCGTCCTGGCGGGGCGGACGGTGCTGAACCGGGTGAATCATGGCCCGCTCAAGGCCGACCAGGCGCATTTCGCCTATTCGCTGATGGTCTACGACCTGGCGGGGATCACGGTGCGGGCCGGCGAGGACGCCTCGCGCGGCCTGTTTCCCGCCTTCGTCGACCAGGCGCGCCGCTGCTATTCGATCCACGAGTGGGACGGCTTCCAAGGCGGCGCTTGCCAGTCGACCGGCCTGGCCGCCCAACAGCTTATGACCTCGGCGGAGGGACGGCGTGCGCTGGCGAAGGCCTGGGCGGCGGGCGCGGCGCGTCATCCGGTCGCCTACCTCACGCATCGCGCCCGCCATTTCGGCTGCCATCTGGGGCTCGGCTGCGCGCGGGTTCACCAGGTCTTGAGCGCCGGCTGTTTGCCGCGGCCGTGGGACGAGCCGCAGATGCGCCTCACAGGGTCGGCGCGCATCCTGGGAACCCTGGCGGCGTGGCTGTGGTCCGGACCGCTGGGATCAGGTTTGCTGTGGCTTGGGTTGCTGTCGCTGGAGGCGCTGACCGGCGCGCTGACGCTGCGCCGCGAGGGCCGCGATCCGACCGCGCTTCTGACCCTGGCGGTGGGCGCATCGGGACTGGTCTACCTGGCCGCCTTCGCCGTCGTCAGCATCGCGGACCAGATGCGCTACCTGCTGCCGGTGATCTTCCTGGGCCTGGTCGGGATACCCCTCGCCATCGGCACCCTCGCCCGATCCTGGAAAGGCCGCGCGGCGTAGAGCGAAAGACAGCTCTAGCTCAACCGTCGCAGCTTGCGTTCCAGGGGCACGCTCATCCGCCGCTCCCGCCGGATGGCTTGCGAAAGGCCCAGTAAGAGCAGGCCGACCGTCAGGCCGGCGGCGAACGCCCCGGCCACGGCCAAGGACAGGCCGCCCGCGCCGACGCTCAGCGGCCGGGCCTCCATCCAATGCACCAGCTCGCCCCGCGGCTCGGCCGCGAGAAGCTCGTCGAAATTCTCGTGCACTCGCTCGTTCATGACCTAACCTTCACCGCGCCTCGCCTATGGCCGCTAACCCGCTCCCGGGGCGGGGGTTCCGCACGGCCCCCCGCAAGGGTAGAAGCAGGCTCGCTTCCATTCACCGCACCGCCGGGACACATGGCCGGACATTCCAAGTTCAAGAACATCATGCACCGCAAGGGGCGCCAAGATGCGGCGCGCTCCAAGCTGTTTTCCAAACTCTCGCGCGAGATCACGGTGGCGGCCAAGACCGGCATGCCCGACCCGGCGATGAACCCGCGCCTGCGCCTGGCCGTCGCCAACGCCAAGGCCGAGTCCATGTCCAAGGACGTGATCGACCGGGCGATCAAGAAGGCGCTGGGCGGCGACGCAGAAACCTATGAGGAGATCCGCTACGAGGGGTTCGGCCCCGGCGGCGTCGGGGTGATCGTCGAGGTGCTCACCGACAACCGCAACCGCGCGGCCTCCAACGTGCGCTCCATCTTCGGGAAGAACGGCGGCAACCTGGGCGAAACCGGCTCGGTGTCCTTCATGTTCGACCGCGTCGGCGAGATCGCTTATCCGGCCACAGCCGGATCGGAGGACAAGGTGATGGACGCGGCCATCGAGGCGGGAGCGGAGGACGTCGCCTCCGACGCCGAGGGCCACCTCATCTACACCGCCTTCGAGCAGCTCTCGGAGGTGGCCCAGGCGCTGGAGGCGGCTCTTGGGGAGCCGAAGTCCACCGGCGTCGTCTGGCGCCCCAAGTCGCTGACGCCACTCTCGGGCGACGCGGTCGCGACGCTCTTCAAGCTCATCGAGGCGCTCGAGGACGACGACGACGTGCAGAACGTCTATTCCAACGAGGACATCGCCGAGGCCGAGCTGGAGAAGCTGGCTTCCTGACCTTCGACGGAGGGAGCGAGAGCCGGCATGCCCCGCCGCCCCGAAGACCCGCGTGTCGCCGACCTTCGCCGCTACCGCAAGGCGCGCGAATTGCAGCGTCGCCGCCCGCCCCCGCGACCGCGTTCGGAACGCCTGCTGGGCGGACGCCCCCGAGCCGGCCTGATCCTGCTGCTGGTGATCTTGGCGCTGGCGGCGATGTGGCTGCTGCCGGCGCTGCTCTGAGGACGTCGTGATGTGGATGACCCAGAGGCTCGCCAACCGCCTGATCATCGGCGCGGTGATCGCCGGCTTCCTGTCGCTGATGTTGATCGGGCTGATTGGCGTTAACCTGCTGCGCCGGAACCTCGAATTCACCGCCCTGGTCTCGCACACCTATCAGGTGCAGGACGCCATCAGCGAGTTCCGCATCCTCAACGAGCGGATGGAGACCGCGCGGCGCGGCTACCTGCTGTCGCCCGACAAGCGCTACCTGGAGGTGTATGAACAGACCCGAGCGGCGTTGCCGCCGGTGATGGACCGGATCGAAAAGCTGACGCGCGACAATACCGTGCAACAGCAGCGGCTGCGAACCGCCCGCGCGATCATGGCCCGGCAGGTCGCCGCCGCGGAAGCCTCGGTGCGCGACCGGATCGCCGCCGCGGCCGCGTTCGACACCGACCCGGCGGTGCTCGCCACCCGCGAGCTGCGGACCGTCGCCTTGCAAATGACCAAGGAGGAGCAGCGCAAGCTGGTCCTGCGCGATGCGGCCCGCCTGGGCGCGGTGGAGCAGTTGGTCGCGCTGATCGTCTGCGCCGGCGCCCTGACCGTCGCGATCGGCGTCGGCTCGCTTTGGGTCATCTTCCGCAGCTTCCGCGACCTGACCGCCTCACGAGCGCGCGTGGAGGCCCTCAACGAAGGCCTGGAGGAGGAGGTGAAGACGCAGACCGCGGAGCTTCGCCGGGCCAACGAGGAGATCCAGCGGTTCGCCTACATCGTGTCCCACGACCTGCGCTCGCCGCTGGTCAACATCATGGGTTTCACCAGCGAGTTGGAGGCGGCGGCCAAACCGCTCGGCGACTTGCTGGAGCAGGCCGAGGCCGCCGCGCCGGGGGCGGTGTCCGTCGAGGCGCGCCTGGCGGTGACCTCGGACCTGCCGGAATCCATCCGTTTCATCCGCAGCTCCACCGAGAAGATGGACCGGTTGATCAATGCGATCCTGCGGCTTTCCCGCGAGGGCCGCCGCGTCCTGACGCCCGAGCCGATCGACCTGGGCGCCCTGTTCGCGGCGCTGACAGGCGGGCTGAAGCATCGCGCCGACGAGCTGGGCGTGACGCTTGAGGCGGCTTCGCAGGGTCCCGCCTTGGTGAGCGACCGTCTGGCGCTGGAGCAGATCCTCTCCAACCTGCTGGAAAATGCGCTCAAGTACCTCGCCCCTGGCCGCGCCGGCCATATCCGGATCAGCGCCGCGCAGCGCGGCGACCGGGTGATTATCGAGGTCGCCGACAACGGCCGCGGGATCGACCGCAAGGATCATGAGCGGATCTTCGACCTGTTCCGCCGCGCCGGCGTCCAGGACCGGCCCGGCGAAGGCATCGGCCTGGCCCATGTGCGGGCCCTGGGCTACCGGCTGGGCGGAGTTGTGAGTGTCGAGTCCGCCCTTGACCGGGGTGCGACTTTCCGAGTTTCACTGCCGCGTGTCCTGAGTTTAGAGGGAGAGGCCGCTTGAACGACTCTCGCCATGTGACGATCGTCATGATCGAGGACGACGAGGGCCACGCGCGCCTGATCGAGCGGAACATCCGCCGCGCCGGCATCATGAACGACATCCGCCATTTCTCCGACGGCGGGACCGCGCTCGCCTATCTGCACGGCGACGGGCTGGTCCAGGAGGGCCCCGCTCTGGTGCTGCTGGACCTCAACCTGCCGGACATGAACGGCGTCGATATCCTGGCCGAGATCAAGTCCAGCGAAACGCTGCGGCGCACGCCCGTCGTGGTGCTGACGACCACGGACGACAGGTCGGAGATCCAACGCTGCTACGACCTGGGGGCCAACGTCTACATCACCAAGCCGGTCAACTACGACAGCTTCGCCGACGCCATCCGGCAGCTGGGCCTGTTCCTTTCGGTGATCCAGGTGCCTAGGGCCGATCCGCCTTGAAGGAAGCGAACCGGCGAGTGCTCTACGTCGACGACGACGAGGGCCTGCGGCGGCTTGTCTCGCGCGCGTTGAGCCGGCGCGGCTATGACGTGGTCTGCGCCGCCAGCGGAGAAGAGGGGTTGTCGCTGTCGGCCGCCCAGGCCTTCGACATCATCGCGCTGGACCACTACATGCCGGGCCTGGGCGGGTTCGAGACCCTGACCTCCCTGCTGGCCCGCGCGGACCCTCCGCCCATCGTCTACGTCACCGGCTCGGAGGAGACCAAGGTGGCGGTCGCGGCCCTGAAGGCCGGCGCCTCGGACTATGTCGTCAAGACGCCCGGCGAGGCGTTCTTCGATCTTCTGGAGCGCGCCTTCTCGAGCGCGTTGACGAGGGTGCGGCTACGCCGGCTGGCGGCGGAGGCCGAGGAGGCGACCCGGGCCTCGAACCAGCGGCTGCAAGCGCTGCTGCGCGAGGTGAACCACCGGGTGGCCAACAGCCTGCAGCTTGTCTCGGCCTTCGTGCATCTGCAGGCCGGCGCCCTGAAGGACGAAGCGGCCCGCGCCGCCCTGGAGGACACTCAGCGACGCATCGCCGCCATCGGCCAGGTCCACCGGCGGCTCTACACCTCCGACGACGTCGAGTCGGTCGAGATGCAGGCCTACCTGCACGGTCTGCTGAAGGAACTGCAGGGAAGCTGGGACAACGCCGGGAGCGCGCGGCGCCTGTTGCTGGAGGCCGAGCCGGTCCGGCTCGACACCGACCGGGCCGTGTCGCTCGGCGTGATCGTCAATGAGCTCATCACCAACGCCTATAAATACGCCTATGCGCCGGGCGATCCTGGCGAGATCCGCGTGCGCCTGGCGCGCGAGGGCGAGGGCGCCTTCCGCCTCACGGTCGAGGACGACGGCCGCGGCCTGGCCGACGGCGCCGGGCCGGAGGGGACGGGGCTTGGCGGTCGGCTGATCCGCGCCATGGGCCAGAGCCTGCGCTCGAAGATCGAGTACGACCCGGCCTGGCGCGGCGTGCGCGCCAGCATCCTGGTGAAGCTCTAATCCCCTCTGCGGCCAGTGAAGTTCTTGCGCAGCACGGCCAGGATGATCAGCAGGAAGCCAGCGAGGCGAAGCAGATAGACCCCGCCCAGCGCTTCGTCGGGAATACCGAACAGCACCGGGGCGGCCTGGTTGGCGGCGAGCAGGACGAAGGCGGCGGCGAAGGCGGCGAACAGCCCATCCCGCGTGCGGCGCCAGAACTTCAGGAAAAACAGGGCGGCTACGATGTAGCCAGCGCTCACCGCCCCGCTCACGAAGATGACGAGCGTGTCGCGGGCGATCATCGCTCCGCCTCCCAGACGAAGCCGTAGAGCAACACGCCGATCGCCGCGAGCGCAGCCAGCGGTCGCGGCAGCCAGAGGTCGACGTCGGGGAAGATCACCATGTCGGCGACCAGGAACAGGTTGTTCAGCGCCAGGCAGACGAAGCCGAGCGCCGTCCAGAGCAGCAGCCGTGCGCGCGAGCGCAGATAGGCGCGCAGCAGCAGCAGCGCGCAGACGAAACTGGTCGCCAGGCACAGCAGATAGACCGCGGTCGGTGCGATCAGCGTCACGCGCCGTTCCCCTTGAACCGGAACGCGTCCGCCAACGACTGCAGCGGATCGGGCCGGGCGATCATGTTGATCACAGCCACAGGTCGTTCGCGATAGGCCATTTCGAGCTCCGCGCAGAGCGCGTCCAGGACTGGGCTGGCCGGGGCGAAGCGGAAGCACCCCTCCTCCGGGACGACCAGGCCGCTGGCCTCGAAGCGCCGCAGGTTGTCCGCCACCAGGCTGGTGCTGGCGCGCAGTTCGCTCACCAGCTCGGGCGGCGACCAGCACCGCGCCGGGTCCCTGCGCAACAGCAGCAGCAGTTCGACGGCCCATACCGAACGGACGTGCTCCCGCACGAAGGCTACGAGTTCGTCGGTCGGCAAAGCTTCCTCGCCCCGGTCGGCGCGACCCTAAAGGCTAGGCCCATGCGATCAAGCCTGGCCCTGCGAATTCTGGCATCACGATGAAATGAGCCGCCGCTCCGGCGGGAGGCCGACGCCGCCCCCTGCCTCAAAGCTTGGCCAGGCGGCCCCCGTCGACATTGAGGGCGGCGCCGGTAATGAAGGCCGCGTCGTCGGAGGCCAGGAAGGCGGCGGCGGCGGCGATGTCGGCGGGCTTGCCGACGTCGGCGGGGTCCAGAACCTCCGCGCCCGATTTGAGGTTGGGGTTGCTCCAGAGCATCGGCGTGTCGATCGCGCCCGGCAGGATCGCATTGGCGCGCACGCCGGCGGACTTGCCTTCGATGGCGGTGGACCGCGTCAGCGACAGCAGCGCCGCCTTGGCCGCCGCATAGGGCGCGACATTGGCCGTGGTCTCGACGGCGTGCACGCTGGCGATGTTGACCACCGCCCCGCCGCTTCCCCTCCGAAGCAGGGCCTTGGTGAAGTAGAAGGCGCCCAACAGGTCCACGCCCAGCACCTTGACCCACGCGGCCTCGTCAAGATCGACGAGCGGGGCGAAGGTCATCAGGCCTGCGTTGTTCACCACCACGTCGAAGGCGCCGAAGGTGCGCTCGGCGAAGGCGCAGGCGGCCTCCACCGCGTCCGGCCGAGACACGTCGCAGCCGACGGCGGCGGCCGAAGCCAAACCCTGCGCCGCCGTCGCGGCCTTGGCTGCGTCGAGGTCGGCCAGAACCACCCGGGCGCCTTCGGCCGCGAGCCGCTGGGCCACCGCCAGGCCGATGCCGCTGGCCGCCCCGGTGACGATGGCGACCTTGTCCTTCAGCAGCATGCCCGTCTCCGCCTCGCGCGATCCTTCCTGTCTAATGCGCGAGGCCCCGCTTGGGCCTCGTCAATAGCGGCGGGTGGAGATCGGCGCCGACGGGTCGCCAGGGGGCGGCGCGGCCGGCGGGGGCGCAACCGAGGCCGGCGGGATCGCCGGCAGTTGCGGCGGGGCGGGCGCCGGCGTCGCCGACAGTGGAGGCCGCGCAGGCGTGCGCGGCGCGAGCTTCGCCGGCGTGGACGGCAGCGAAGGCCGAAGCTCGGCCGCAAGCGGCGGAGGTGGCGCGGTCGGCGACGTCTCCGGAGCCGCAGCCACTGGCGCCGGCGCCACTGGAGTCGCGGGCGCGGCCGGCGCGGGCTCAGGACGGGAGAGCAGCAGCCAGGCCAGAGCCGCGACTCCCAGGGCCAAGACCGCCACCGTGGCGATGAGGGGGACTAGGGCCTCGCGCGACCTTGTACGGGTCCTGGCCGCGGGGGTCGGGAGTATCCAGGGACGCGATGGGTCCACAGGCGGGGGTTCGGGGCGTCGCGCCACCACCTCCACCTCGGACACCTCGAACACCGGCTCGGCGGCGGGCGGCTGCGCGACCCTGGGCTCGGGCTCTGGCGGCGCTTGCGGCGCGGGTTCTGGCGTGCGGCGGGCGCCGAGCGCGGCAGCCATCGGGCCATAGTGCGCCATCCTCGGCGCGGGTTTGGGCGTGGCCGGTGCGGCCGGCTCCGGCGGTGGGGTTGAGCCAGTTCGCTCGGACCGCTGCGTCGCCGTCGTATAGGCGGTCGGGCGGCGGTAGGGATTGTCGTTCTCGGTCATGGTTCGCCCCCCTCCGCGAGACGACAGGCGTGAAGCGCTCGACAGCGACGCATCCTAGGCCATCGGAAGATTCCGCGGAATCAGCGGATCGTCGAACATCCTGCTTCTCGCGCCCGAGTGGGCCGGTTCTGTGGCGAGCGATTGACCGCAACGACGGCGGCGACCACCCTCCAGCCGTGACCGATACGATACAGACGCCGCCGGCCGCCGATCCCCCCCGCCCGGTCAACGCCGTCGGGGGAGCCTTGTTGGCCGGCTGGCTGATCCTGGGCGCAGCGCTGCAACGCGCGCCCGACGCGGCCGGGCCGCTTACCTTCGCCTTCGTCATGCTGGGCTGGGTGCTGAGCGTCATGGCCCACGAATTCGCCCACGCCGCCATCGCCTATCTGGGCGGCGACACCACGGTTCTGCGCAAGGGCTACCTGGCGTTCGACCCGCGCCGGTACGGCGACGTGGGCGTGAGCCTGGTGCTGCCGTTGCTGGCGCTGGCCCTGGGCGGCGTCGGCTTTCCCGGCGGCGCGGTCTATCTGCGCGACGACCTGATGCGCAGCCGCGCCTGGCGAACGGCCGCTTCGCTCGCAGGCCCCGCCGCGACCCTGACCCTGCTGATCCTGCTGGCCAGCGGCCTGCGCATCTGGGGCGGCCTGGGGGCGGAGGGCGCCCTGTTTCCGGCGCTCACTGTGCTGGCCTTCCTGCAGGCCATGGCGCTGATCCTCAACCTGCTGCCGGTCCCAGGACTGGACGGCTACAACGCGCTCCGCCCTTGGCTCCCGCCGCACCTGGCCCCTCACCTGCGCAAGGCCGAAGGGGTGGCGTTCGGCCTGCTGTTCCTAGCGCTGTTCTTCGTCCCCGGCTTCGGCGCGCTGCTGTTCCGTTCCGCCGCGCAGGTCGGGATGGCGTTCGGCCTGGACCCGGAGGCGATCGCCGCCGGCTGGCGCGCCTTCCATTTCTGGCGCTGACGACGGTAGGCTGGCGGAATGAACCGCCGGGAACTCCTCGCCTTCGCCGCCGCGCTCGCGGTCGCCAAACCGGCGGCGGCCGCCGAACCGGACGTCACGCCGGTCGCGCTCGCCACGCCGCTCGGCCGCATCGTCATCGGCCTGGAGACCAAGCGGGCTCCGATCACCGCCGCCAACTTTCTGAAGTATGTCGACCGCAGGCTCTACGACGGCGCGAGCTTCTATCGCGCCTCGCGGCCGCCGGGCTCCGCCGCCGACGATTTCGGCTTGGTGCAGGGCGGACTGCAGAACGACCCCAAGAAGGTGCTGCCGCCCATCGCCCATGAAAGCACGCTGAAGACCGGCCTCAGCCACGTGGACGGGACCATCTCCATGGGTCGGCATGCGCCGGGCTCCGCCCAAGCGGACTGGTTCATCTGTCTGGGCGACCAGACCTATCTCGACGCCGACCCGCAGGACCCCAAGACCCCCGGCTTCGCCGCCTTTGGCCGCGTGACCGAGGGCATGGAGATCCTGAAGCAGGTCCTCGTCATGCCCGTCGACCCGAGGAAGGGCGAAGGCGCCATGAAGGGCGAGATGCTGGCCAAGCCCGTGCCGATCCTGACCGCCCGTCGAGCCTGATCCGGACGCCCGGTCCGGGGGGAGACGACGCCGATCAGGCGTCTTCCTTCACCCGCTTCTTGCGGAAGGAGGGATTGAGAACCTGCTTGCGCAGGCGGATCGCCTTGGGCGTGACCTCAACCAGCTCGTCATCCTCGATGTAGGCGATCGCCTGCTCGAGGGTCAGCCGCCGGGGCGGCGTCAGCCGGATCGCCTCGTCCTTGCCCGAGGCCCGGACGTTGGTCAGCTGCTTGGCCTTCATGGGATTGACGTCGAGGTCGTCCGAACGGCTGTTCTCGCCGATGATCATCCCCTGGTAGGTTTTTTCACCGGAGCCGACGAACATCACGCCCCGTTCCTCCAGGTTCCACAGCGCATAGGCCGCCGTCTCACCGTCGGAATTGGAGACCAGCACCCCGTTGCGGCGGCCTTCGATCGCTCCCTTGTAGGGTTCGTAGCGCGAGAACACCCGGTTCAGCACGCCTGAGCCGCGGGTGTCGGTCAGGAACTCGCCCTGGTAGCCGATCAGCGCGCGCGAAGGGGCTTCCAGGGTGATGCGGGTCTTGCCGGCGCCGGACGGCCCCATGTCCTTCAACTCGGCCTTGCGCGCCGAAAGCTTCTCGATGACCACGCCGGTGAAGTCGTCGTCGACGTCGATCACCACTTCTTCGATGGGCTCCAGCCGCTGGCCGGTCTCCTCGTCGGTCTGGAAGACCACGCGCGGGCGGCTGATGGAGACCTCGAAACCTTCGCGCCGCATGCCTTCGATCAGCACGCCCAGCTGCAATTCGCCGCGGCCGGCGACCTCGTAGGCGTCCTTCTCGCTGGTCTCGGTGACGCGGATGGCGACGTTGGATTCGGCCTCGCGCAGCAGTCGGTCGCGGATCACGCGGCTCTGCACCTTGTCGCCCTCGCGGCCGGCCAACGGGCTGTCGTTGACCGACACGGTGACGGCGATGGTCGGCGGGTCGATCGGCTGGGCGGGAAGCGCGGTCTCGACCTCCAGAGCGGCGAGGGTGTCGGCGACGGTCGCCTTCGACAGGCCCGCGATGGCGACGATGTCGCCGGCCTCGGCCGCCTCGATGGGCTGGCGCTTGAGGCCGCGGAAGGCCAGCACCTTGGTCACCCGGCCGCGTTCGACCTCCTTGCCGTCACGGCCCAAGGCCTTGATCGGCTGGCCGGGCGCGATGCGGCCAGCTTCGACGCGGCCGGTGAGCAGCCGGCCCAGGAACGGGTCGCTCTCGATCAGCACGGACAGAAGCTGGAAGGGCGCTTCCGCGCGCGCCTCGGCGGCGGGCGGGGGCACGTGGCGGACGATCATGTCGAAGAGCGGCGCCAAGTCCTTCTTCTCGTCCTTGGCCAGGTCGACCACCGCCCAGCCCTGCTTGCCCGAGGCGTAGAGGTGGGGGAAGTCGAGCTGGTCGTCGGTGGCGCCGATGGCGGCGAACAGGTCGAAGGCGTCGTTCAGCACGCGATCCGGCTCGGCGTGCGGGCGGTCGGCCTTGTTCAGCACCACGATCGGCCGCAGGCCCAGCTTCAGCGCCTTGCCGAGCACGAACTTGGTCTGCGGCATGACGCCTTCCTCGGCGTCCACCAACAGCAGGCAGCCGTCGACCATGCCGAGGATCCGCTCGACTTCGCCGCCGAAGTCGGCGTGGCCTGGGGTGTCGATGATGTTGATCCGGGTTTCGCCCGCCTCGCCCTTCCACAGCACCGAGGTGCACTTGGCCAGGATGGTGATCCCCCGCTCGCGCTCCTGGTCGTTGGAGTCCATGGCGCGCTCGACCGTCGCCTCGTTGGCGCGGAACACGCCCGACTGGGCGAGGAGCTGGTCCACCAGCGTGGTCTTGCCATGGTCGACGTGGGCGATGATGGCGATGTTGCGGAGCGACATGGAAAAAAAGGTCTCGGCCGAAAGGAACGGGGCTTGTAAGGGAGGCCGGGCCGCCCCGCCAGGGGCGACTTCAGCGCAGGGCGACGGCGAGCGATCGCCACGCGGAACCTCGCATATTGTGCGCTGCAACGTGACGACAGTAAAGCGTCGCCAACCAAACCATTCATTTAATTGATATTTTGTTTTCACCGCCTCTGTGGTGTCGGAATTTTTTCCGTTCTCGCTTGCGAAATTGTGCGGTGCACCCTATAAAGGGGATGTGAGGCGTCCTTGACGTCTCTGCCCTTCCTGGGCGTTTCCTCCCTAACGAACTGCCGCGCCTTACGGCGCGGCTTTTTTTTGCGCATAGCGCCTGCGGAGTTTCCCGAAGGGCCGGCTCAATTGGTCTGGAGCACGCTCCAGTCGGCCCCCGTCAAGGCGCAGGTCAACGCTTCCAAGTCTCGCTTCAGCCCCTCGACGCCGGGCGTCGGCTCCAGCGTCGCCTCATTCATATAGATCGCCCGGTTGATCTCGATCTGCAGCGCATGGACGCGTCGCGCGGGTCGGCCGTAATGCTCGGTGGTGTAGCCGCCGGCGTAGGGCGAGTTGCGGGCCACCCGGTAGCCCAGCGCCTCCAGCTCCCGCTCCACCGTCTTCGTCAGCACGCCCGCGCACGCGGCCCCGAAGCGATCGCCCAGCACGATGTCGCAAGCCCGGTCGCGGCCCGCCCGGGCCGCCGCCGACGGCATCGAATGCCAGTCGATCAGGATGGCGTAGCCGTGGGCCGCATGGGCTTCGCCGATCAGCCGCTCCAGGGCGGCGTGGTAGGGCCGGTGGGCCCGCTCGATCCGCGCGCGCGCTTCGGCGAAGGTGAGCTTGCGCGCATAGATCTCCTGCCCCTCGGAGACCACCCGGGCGATGGCGCCCAATCCGGCCGCCACGCGGGCGGTGCGCGCGCGAGCGAAGTCCGGGAGCTCGTCGGCGAACATCGCCGGGTCCAGTTCGAACGGCTCGCGGTTGACGTCGATGTAGGCGCGGGCGTAGCGCGCCGCGATCACCGCCGCCCCGAGCGCCGGCGCCTGGGCGATCAGGTCGTCGACCAGCGCGTCTTCCGAGCGGCGGATGGCAAGGGCGTCGAGCGCCGCGGCCGACATCATGTCTTCCGGATAGAAACGGCCCGAATGCGGGGAAGCGAAAACCAGGGCCGTCGGCGGCGGAGCGCCTTCGGGGGCGGCCCGGCGCAGCTCGAACGCAAGCTCGCGCTCCGCTGCGGCCGACGCCGCGGGATCGGCGGGGAAGGGCTCCCAGGCGTTCATCGCCTCCATAGAACCCCAGCGTCCGAAGCGGTCAAAGGGTTCATCGCGCCTTTACGCTTAAACTGTTAGGCTTGCCGTTCCGCTCATCGCACCGGCCCCATCTCCCCACCATGCCCCGAATCCTGCTCGCCGAAGACGACGACTCCCTGCGAGGCTTCCTCGTGCGGGCGTTGGAACGGGCGGGCTATGAGGTGACCGCCTGCGCCGACGGCGACGCCGCCGCCGCGGTCCTCGACCAGGATTGGGATCTGCTGCTGACCGACATCGTCATGCCGGGTCTGGACGGGATCGAGGTCGCGCGCCAGGCGGCGGCCCGCCATCCGGGCCTGCGGATCATGTTCATCACCGGCTTCGCCGCCGTGGCGCTCGCCGCCGGCGACAGCGCGCCGGCCGGCGCCAAGGTGCTCTCCAAGCCGATCCACCTGCGCGAGATCGTCCACGAGGTGGACAGGATGATCGCCGCCTGAGGCGGCCGGATCAGTCTTTGGCTTCGGAGAAGTAAGTCTCGACCATGAGGCTGCGGCGCGCGTCCGCGAGCCGGAAGGCGATCGCGCGCTGGACATCCGTGGCGTCCCGCCCCCACGTCGCGGCCCGCCAATCGGTCTCCAACTCCATGCGACGGGACCTTGTGTCCTGGCCAGGCGGCGTGAGTTCGCCCAGCTCCGCGACGATGACCTTGAATTCGGCCACCAGTCGAAGCGCCCGGCTGAGAGTCTCCTGGCCCGCCACGACGGCGCTCAGCAGACGGCAGCGGAAGCGATCGCAGGCGTCCGGACGCTGGGCGTAGATGGCGCACGCGCCTTCGGCGTGGAAGCGACAGGGCTGGGGAAGCTCCGCGACATCCGAGGCCGGGGTCGGGGCGAGGCCCAAGGCCGCGCACTCGTGCGGCAGGATCACGGTATTCTCGAACAGCTCGCCGTTGCAGCAGAGACCGCAGGCGAGGCACAGCGGCGAGCCCTCGGCATCCTCGGCGGATCCGCCACAGGATTCCGGCGTCGACATCGGCAGGCTCCTTCCTCGCGCCGCTGGGACTATGTCCTACGCGGTCCGGGAAATCGATGCGCCAGCCAGCTTGCGCCCGGCAAGTCCGCTCGGTATATCCGGCCCCTCCCCGCTCCCGACCCTCCTGGGCCCGGAACGACAGGTTCGGACGCGTAGCTCAGCGGGAGAGCACTACGTTGACATCGTAGGGGTCGCTGGTTCAATCCCAGCCGCGTCCACCATTCCCCCACCTGAAAACACGGGCTTTTTTCTCCCCTTCGGGCGAGGGGACGCAAAAAGGCCTGGGGACTCTCACCCAAACAGAACATGGAGCCCGCTGGGGGTCCGCATCGTCGCTCCGCTGATCTTGGGCGGCGGCTTGCTTGGGTCCAGCCGCAGATTCGGCAGTCGGTCGAGGATGGCGTTCAGCGCCCGCGTCATCTCAAGCCTGGCCAGATGCTGGCCAAGGCACATGTGCGGGCCCATTCCGAAGCCCACATGGTTTTTCGTGCCGCGGAAGATGTTGAACTGCCGCGGATTCTCGAAACGCGCCGGGTCGTTGTTGGCGGCCACCAAGCCGACGTAGACAAACGCCCCCTTGGGAATCTTGACCCCTTCGAGCTCCGTGTCCTCGGTGGTCTCCCGAAAGGATGAGATGAACGGACCATTCCAGCGGAGCCCCTCTTCGAGCACTCGCGGCACCAAGCTGCGATCCTGGCGCACGGCTTCGAGCTGGTCCGGATTGGTGAGCAGGCCGATCAGCACCGAGCCGGTGGTGCGATAGGTCGTATCGCCCGCCGCATTGATGAGCAATTTCAAGAAATCGATGATGCTCTTGTCCGGTAGGAGCTCAGGGTCTCGGCCGGGGCGGCCGGACAATAGGGAGACGAGATCTCCGCCAGGCTGTTCGCGCCGCAAGGCGAGCAGCGCTTTGAAATATTTGTCCAGCTTTCGCCCGGCCTCGACGCCGTACTTCAAGCCATCGCCGGTCCAGGTCAGCGTCACCGCCAGCCGATGGAAGAGGCGGGCGTCTTCCGGAGGCATCTCCAGCTGCCGGTAGATGATCTCGAACGGATAAGGCAGGGCGAACTCCGCGATCAGTTCGGCTTCGCCCTTGTCGATAAACTTGCCGATCAGATCGCTGATTACAGGATCGACGATGTCGGTGGCCCACTGCCGAATTTGGCTGGGCATGAACAGGGGCTCGATCTGCTTCCTCAGATAGGTGTGGGCTGGCGGATCCATCGTCGGAGTGATGTCGCCGCAAGTCGCTCCTAAAAAATCTTTGTTTATCCTATTCGAGAAAATTTTTGGATTTCTCAGAACAGTTTCAACGGCGCCAAAGCTAATCACTGAATACTGCGGCATTTCAGAGACAACGTTGTGCATCGGGCCGCCAAGGATTTCCAGCATGCTGCGCGCATGAACGCCACCGCCTTCGACCTGCGCCCGCTGAAAGATCGGAAAAATATCCTCGACGTCACCAAAAAGAACGCTGTCCATCTTGAACGGATCTAAGGTGACATCCTCGAAATATTCTATTTTGGGTATTTGCATGTTTTCTCACCGAGCAAACAGGCGCGGACAGCTGTCATCCAAACAGAACATGGAGCCCGCTGGGGGTCCGCATCGTCGCTCCGCGGACCTTTGGCGGCGGCTTGCTTGGGTCCAGCCGCAGATTCGGAAGCCGGTCGAGGATGGCGTTCAGCGCCCGCGTCATCTCCAGCCTGGCCAGATGCTGGCCGACGCACATATGCGGGCCCATTCCGAAACCCATATGGTTTTTCGTGCCGCGGAAAAGGTTGAACTGCCGCGGATTCTCGAAACGCGCCGGATCGTTGTTGGCGGCCGCCAAGCCGACGTAAACAAACGCCCCCTTGGGAATCTTGACCCCTTCGAGCTCCGTGTCCTCGGTCGTCTCCCGAATGGAGGAGATGAACGGACCGTTCCAGCGGAGCGCCTCCTCCAGCACGCGCGGCGCCAAGCTGCGATCCTGGCGCACGGCTTCGAGTTGGTCCGGATTTGTGAGCAGACCGATCAGCATCGAGCCGGTGGTGCGATAGGTCGTATCGCCCGCCGCATTGATCAGCAGTTTCAAGAAATCGATGATGCACTTGTCCGTCAGGATCTCGGGGTCTCGGCCGGAGCGGCCGTCCAATAAGGAGATGAGGTCTTGGCCAGGCTGTTCGTGCCGCAGCGCGAGCAGCGCTTTGAAATATTTGTCGAGCTTTTGCCCGGCCTCGACGCCATACTTATGGCCATCGCCGGTCCAGGTCAGCGTCACCGCGAGACGATGGAAGAGACGGGCGTCTTCCGGAGGCATCTCCAGCTGCCGGTAGATGATCTCAAACGGATAAGGCAGGGCGAACTGTTCGATCAGTTCGGCTTCGCCCTTGTCGATAAACTTGCCGATAAGATCGCTGATCGCAGGATCGACGATGTCGGTGGCCCATTGCCGAATCTGGCTAGGCATGAATAGGGGTTCGATCTGCTTTCGCAGATAGGTGTGCTCTGGCGGATCCATCACCGAGATGATGTCGCCGCAAGTCTCCCCCAAGAAAATTTTGCTTATCCTATTCGAGAAAATTCTTGGATTTCTTAGAATAGTTTCAACGGCGCTGAAGCTGATCGCTGAATACTGCGGCATTCCAGGCACAACATTGTGCATCGGGCCGCCGAGGATCTCCAGCATGCTGCGCGCATGAACACCGCCCCATTCAGCGCGCTCCCTCTCAAAGATAGAAAAAATATCTTCGACATCACCGAAGAGAAAGCTATCCATCTTGAATGGATCTAGGGTGACATCTTCAAAATACTCTATTTTTGGTAATTGCATATTTTCCAGCCCTAAATGTGGTAATTTTCGTTATATTATTATAATTTTATACGATCCATCAAATAGAGTTGAAAAGGTTATGATGTCTAACTGCCGCTGCGAGCGCCGCTATGTCAGCGACTGCTGTTGCGATGTGTCGAGCGGATGTTTCTCGTCGAGGTTCCATCGCCTGGAATCGAACCGCGCAATCGGGGATCGACTATCAGCACCGCGCACGAGATGCGACCGCCGCGCGGAGGGAAAGGCTCTCCAGCCCCGCAGCCGCGATTGCATTATGACGCAGGAGCCGTCGGACGCATCAGCCCCTTCCTGGACGCCTTCACAACGAAACACATAGATCATGGCCATTCAGAACCACCACAGCGGCTCCAATTTGCCCCCTAGCGGTGTACCTACGCTAGGCTCTTCTGTTTGGTCGGTCACGATATTTGAGTCCCGCAGGGCATGGCCAAAAGGCCGGCAGGGGCGTACTGAATCAAGAACGGTCCTTTGGCGACTGGTCCCCTGCACTCCGCTAACGGCGGCTGCTTGGACGGGGGCCCGGCCGAGCAGTTGACAAGGCCGTTGCCATCTCCAGTTCTTTGCAATGAGCGGAACTGCCTCACGACCAACCTGACCTCGAAGCGCCCTGAAACGCCTGGATATTATTCTCGACTGGTCAGCGCCGAGCATGTGAGCGACAGTCGACTAGGCATTGAGGCTCGTGAAAGGACGGTCCGCGCGGCCGACGAACCCATGAACATCCAAACCCTTCGATCCCCGGCCCTGGCGATGAAGCCCCGGTGGGCGGAATCCGAGCTGATGCAGATCGCCTTCGTCACCGACGACATGCAGGCCTCGCTCGACTACTGGTGCGGGCTCATGGGGGTAGGACCCTTCTTCGAGCTCCGGTTGGTGATCGACGGGACCTACATGGGCAAGCCCAGCCGACCGGAGATCACCGCGCTGATCGGCTACTGGGGCGACCTCCAGGTAGAGCTGATAGCGCAGCATGACGATGAGCCCTCGATCTACCGCGACTGGGACGGCGGCCCGTTCCTCTTGCACCACGTCTGCATCTTGACCTCGGAGGTCGAGGCCGCACGCGCCAAGGTCGTGGCTGACGGCGGCGAGGTCGTCCAGACCATCGAAATGCCGGGCGGCAGGCAGTTCTACGCCCAATTCGGGCGCGGGCCTTATCTCGAAGTGGCTCAGGTTCCCGACAAGGTGCGCGCGTTTTCGGACGTCATGAAGCAGGCCGCTCGCGAGTGGGACGGCGTGACCGATCGTGTCCGGCCGATAAGCTTTGTCGGCAAGCCGGGCTGACCCTGTCGGCCGGGATGTCCTTAGCAACGCCAATGACAAACCCGGCTTTGGAAAGCATCTGGCTGGCCTAGGATGAAAACCCAAATCAATCAGCTGATTGGGTTTTCATCCTGAGCAACCTTCGCCATGATCGGGTGTTGCAATGTTCCATGCGCCGTCGCACCCAGCTGGGCTCGAATTCGAACCATTCCCAGCCCCATCTGCTGTAAAAGTCTTTCACGCTGGGATATCAGCGCCGCATGCATCTGGTCACCGCGGTGCTGGAGGGGGCTGCCGGCCTTCTCCCGCTCTGGGCCGACCACGCGGTTCTATGACGCCGCTTGGCATACTCATTATGCTGACCGCCATCGCCACGGTGGTCACCTTGAAGAACAACGTCGCGTCCGGAGCTGGCTTATAGCCCATCCACGCCAGCCAGGGGAGCGCCTTGCTTTTCGCATTGTCGCTGACGTCGCACGGCAAAGTGTCGGATCAGGGATATTGCAGGCCACTGGCGTGACGAACCAGTCACTGTAGACGGTGCCCTGCTGGCGCATCGTCTGGCGATCCCAGGTGTAGCGCAGGCGTAGCCAGCTTCCGCGATCTCGTGTGCCTGATTGTCCGAAGTCAAACCTGTCTTTGATACTCGCTGACAAAGCTGATCGGCCGGACAGGGTCGGTCACGCCGTCCCAGTCGCGAGCGGCCT
>Ga0163163_10000522_pt1 | contig 34276 bp, 25 predicted proteins | sample S65metaG_FD_119766 | JGI IMG/M metagenome (GOLD analysis project Ga0163163, IMG submission 119766) | Switchgrass rhizosphere microbial communities from Kellogg Biological Station, Michigan, USA - S6-5 metaG | ecosystem: Host-associated > Plants > Roots > Rhizosphere > Soil | place: USA... | reverse complement strand
TCGATACCGTAGTGCTCCGCGAGCCGTTCGTTGACGAACGTGTAGTCGGCTCGGACCAAATCGAGCACGCTCTTGTCCTCGAGCAGCACGGAGCGCAGAAACAGCTCGGTCTCGTGCAGCATGTCGCGACGTAGGTTGTCGTCGAACGTCGGGAACTTGCGCTCGTCCGGCGCCTTCGAGTTGACGATCCGAAGCTGCAACCACTGCTCCGCGAAATCGGTCACGAGCGTCTCGGCGCGCGCGTCGGCCAACATTCTGCGCACTTGTGCTTCGAGCACCTTGGGGTCGGAGAGTCGACCCGCGGTTGCGTCATGGAGCAGCTGATCGTCCGGAATGCTGTTCCAGAGGAACAATGCGAGCCGAGACGCCAACGTGAAGGCGTCGTCTTGCTCGTCGCTTCCCGAGATTGCGCCCTCCTCGGTCAGGCCGTGATAGAGGAGAAACTCGGGACCGCTCAAGATTCTCGCGAGGCCGACCTCGATGCCGGCCTCGAAATCGCGGCCGTTCTCGCTGCCCTTCGCATAGAGCGCGCGCAGGGTGTCTCGGTCGTGATCGTTCAACGGTCGGCCATACGCGCGCAGTGCGAGCCGGCCGAGGATCTGGTCGGCGCAGGCGGTATCGGTCAGCGAAGCTCCCGGCCAGCACGTGAATATCGCTCTGCGGGTCGCCGTATCTCCAGGGCCCGTCGACTGATACGGTCCGGCGACGAGCACGCGCGTGACGATCGGCCACCCGTAGGCATCGTTGCCGATCGGCAAGTCCGCTTCGCGCGGATCGAGAATTTTCTGCTCGAGCGCGAAGCTCTTCATCACGAAGGTCACGCCGACGCGATGCAGCCCGGCTTTCACCGGCAGACGTACGGGCAGCCGCTCGCCCACCTGCATCACTGCGCTGCCGATGTCTCGGTTCGACAGCGCGTCGTCGTCCGCGCCCCCGAACTTCGCCGAGTGAACGACGACGCCGTCGACCAGGATCTGAAGCTCGAAGGGCGTCTCGAACCCTTCCACTCCGCGAACCGTGCTGCCCGTCGCTCTCCACAGCTCGGGGCGGATCTCGTATTCGGCATCCGTCTCGAAGTAATGATCGACGACGAGCCCGCCGCGCGTTCCGTACGGCAACCCTTCGATCCAGTCATTCTGCGAAAGATCGAGGCGCGGCCGGTATTCCGTGCCACGCGGCGCGAGCGTCGTGTCGCCGACGGCCATCGCGGCGACACGCAACCCGACGGTGAGATAGCGCTCGAGCAGGAGCGGCGACGTCTTCAGAGTGTCCGAGACGTTGTCGAACCCATTGCTCGAGACGTCGGCGGGCAACAGCGCCTCGACATCGATGGGGAAGCCGAGCAAGTCGCGAACGGCGTTGCCGTAGGCGGTGCGGTTCAGGCGGCGCACCGGCGCGCCCGCGGGTTTTGGCGCCGTCGCGTCGAGGTTCGTCTCGAGATAGGACACGAGGCTCGCAATCGCTTCGTTGCTCGGCCGCGGCTCGCCCGGCGGTGGCATGAGCCCCGCGTCGAGCTTGTGAATCACCTTTTCCCACTTCGCGCGCTGCGCGGCGGGATCCGCGAGGTTCGGTCTCTCGAGCACGAGACCGCCTTCTTGCTCGGCCACGCTGTGACACTCCGAGCAGTACCGGCTGACGACTGCGCCGTGCTCGGCGGCCACCTCCTGCTTCGAGCGAGTGCACGCGATCAACGACGTTGCGGCGATGGTCGCGATCGCGAGCGCGGCGCACCGTTGCAGCCAGCTTCGTGTCATCGCGCGGCAGTCCGTTGCTCTTGCTTCTCGCGCGCGCCGAGCTTGCGAAGCTCTGCGGCCGCGGCGGTGATCTCCGCCGGCGGCTTACCCCGCATCTTCGACGGCAAGTGGCCGAGCGCGTAGTCGAGCGGCGTATACCCTTCGCGATCCGCGACGTTTAGATCGACGCCCCTCTCGGCCATGTGCTTGATGACGCCCGGATAGTTTCGCAGTGCCGCGACGTGAAGAGCCGTGGCGCCGATGGAGTTCGCGATGCTCGGGTCGACGCCATGGTCGAGGAGAAAGTCGATCGCCGCGATTGCTTCCTGCTCGGACGGCCGCGGCTCGGCTTCGATCAACGCGGGAAGCTCGGGCCCCGTCATCACCGCCACGAGCGGATTGATGCCGCCGCGCTTCTCGTCGTGCAGCGAAGGATCGGCGCCGCCCTCGATCAGCACGCGCATCGAGTCGACATCTGAGGATCGCGCGGCGCGAATCAGCGCGAGGTCGGTGATGTTCGGCGGCGGCGGCAGGAATCGCGGATCGCGATCGAGCAGCGGCTCGGGCAAGCGGTCGTTGAGGTCGGCGCCATGCGACAACATCAACTTGAGCAGCTCGAGAGAGCTCTCGGCGCCCGTCGGAACCTGGTACTCGCCGACGTAGTTCACGCGGTTACGGGCCTCGACGACGGCGAAGAGCCCGCCACCGTCCGCACTCGCTCCCGCTTCCACGAGCACCATGGCCGCATCGAAATGAAGGTTGTCGAGCGCAATCACGACCGACGAGAAACCCTCCGGCGTCTTCGCGTTGATGTCGGCTCCGGCCTTGATCAGCACGCGCAAAGCCGAGACGGCGCCGTGTCGGGCTGCAAACATCACAGGCGTCAACCCGGCGAGCGGAATTTCGACGAAGTACCGGACGGCCGGCTTGCGGTCCGGCAGGTCGCTCTTCGGAGTTCTCGCGTTGACGTCGGCACCGGCCGCGAGCAGCGCGGCCGCGACCTCGCCGCGATCGTGCGCGGCCGCGTACATCAGCGGCGTCTCACCCTGCCACCGTTCGACTACGTTGACCTTTGCGCCGTGCTCGATGAGCAGTCGCACTGCGTCCACACCGGTCGTCCGAGACGCGAGCATGAGAGGCGTTTCGCCTTGGGGTAGCGCGAGATCCACGTCGGCGCCCGCATCGAGAAGTACCTTTAGCAGACCCGCGTCCGCACGAATCGCCGCCTCGTGCATGGGGCCGATGCCGTAACGGTTCGTGAGATTGGGATCGCCTTTCGCACCGAGCAGCGTTCGCACGCTGCCGACGTCTCCAAAGTGCGCGGCATAGATCATCGCAGTCGAGCCGTCCGCAGATTTCGCGTTCGCATCGGCGCCCGCCGCTAGCAGCGCACTGAGATCCGACAGGTGATTGTTCTGCGCCGCGTCGAGCAGCTTCGAATCGAGATCGGTTGCGGCTCCCGCGCCGAGGGACACGAAGAGCGACGCAACAGCACCAATCTTGAACGACGTTCTCACGGTTTCACCAAGTCGTGATGTTGGGGCGTGGGTCTCTCGAGCGTTGCCGAGCGTCTCGGCGATTCGGCGATCAGGAACGACTGCGTTCGCAGCCCCCACGGTCGGAGGTTGTCACGAGCCTATTGAAAATTTGACAAACCGTCAATAACGTACCGGCGCCCGCGAGCCTCGTGCAGCAAATCTCCGAGTAAGTCGTGCTGCGAATCGCGGCAGAACGCCTCGACTGGGCTGCTCAAGACATAAGCCGCGCGTGCACGAGAAAGATGTGAGCCGCGTCGTGTGCGCCGCGACCGGGCCACCCTATGATGCCGCTCGTTCGCAAGGTCAGTTGTCCCCCCCGAAGCGGCCCCGACAATAAAAGTCTCCCAGCGAGCTAGGCTGGGCCGCATTTTCGAAGCTAGTCGCAAATCGCGCCGCGCGGCGCCGCGGCATCGACTCACGAAGCCTCGAGATATCGCATCGCCTCGCGCGGGCTGCAGAACTCGCTCGGCGTGGCGGATAGTCGACCAGTGCGCTGAGGCAGCGCTCATACGCGGCGAAGTCTTTGCCGTTCATCGCGCTGCACACGGGGCGCCCTTGAATTTCTGCGGAATCAAAAGCACCCGAATCACTAAAGGGCGCATCCACGGCAGTTGGCGCGACGAACCGGGTGCTCTGGCTGATGTGGTTCCCTACCTTTGATCTCTTTATCATTCCGCTACGCATTCGGTACGAGGTCTCGTATGAAACACCTGCGCCCGTCCATCTACGCGCTCGCGGCGATCACGACTTTCGCGCCGCCCGTTTTCGCTCACCACAGCCAGGCCATGTTCGACACGTCCCAGGAGCTCGTGATCAAGGGAACGGTCGCGCGGTTCGATTGGGTTAATCCGCACATGTACCTGATCGTCAACACCACAGGGCCCGACGGGAAGCCGGCGCAGGTCGAAGGCGAAGGCCTCGGGATCACGCAGGCGCTGGTCGACGGCTTGAACAAAGACGACCTCAAGCCCGGCACGCCGGTCGTCATGCGCGCCAATCCGAATCGCGGCGGCTGGGGTAAGCAAGTCCGGATCCTCGACGTCACGACCGAGGACGGCGAGATTCACCCGTTCTACGAGGCCAACAAGAGGACGCGCGTGCTGACACCCGCGACGAGTCTTGCGGGACACTGGGCGCCCAATCGGGCGGCGCTCGGTGCCGCGTTCGGGGCCATGGCGCGCTGGCCGGTCACGCCGGAAGGGCGCGCCACTCAGGCGAAGCTAATCGCAGATGGGCTGTGCTACGTCGAGCCCGTACCGTTCCTCGCCGTGCTCGACGAGTTGCGCACGATCGAGGTCAGCAAAGACGAGGTCGTGATGAACTTCGACAACACGGGCGACCGTGTCGATCGCGTCATCCATATGACCGCAAAGCATCCGGCCGACGTGCAACCTTCTCACCAGGGACACTCCATCGGCCGATGGGAGGGGGCCACACTTGTAATCGATACGATCGCTTTCACGCCCGACCCGTCCGGCCTCGGCACGAACGTGCCGTCGAGCGCGGGCAAGCACATGGTCGAGCGGCTGACACTCACCGAGGACAAAACCCGGCTGCGCTACGAGGTCACCGTCGAAGACCCGATGTTCCTCACAGGCATGGCAACGTTGGCGCAGCAGTGGGATTACCGCCCCGACCTCGATTTCTCGCAGGACACGCCGGGCTGCGACAAGACGGTCGCGGACAGGTATAAGTCCAGCCTGCCGAAGTAATCGCCGCGGTCTACTGAATCCCCTCAGCGGCTTCGAGGATAGCCGCGCACTTCGTCTCGTGCCGCGTCATCCGTCTCTGGTGGCGCAGCGCACGCCCCACGAGCTTCCCAACGGCGATCAGCGTGCGCGCGTCATTCTGCGACGGCAGGAGAGCCTTAAGCCGCTCTTGAAGCAGCGATCTGTACCGGATCTGCCTGCAGGCGATGTGCCGCCAGGTGTTGAGCTTCATCATCTGAAACTCCGTCGCAATATGTCCATACGACGCCCTGAACTAGCTGGCAGACGCTATTCTGCTTCGAAAAGACCGAAGGGATACCCGTGGGTACCTCGCTTCTGATCATCGTCGTCGCCCTGCTGCTATGGGCGATCTACCGGCTCGATGTGCTCCAGCGACGCATTGAGCGTTTGCACGTCAAGGTCAACGCGATTCGGCGTGCGGTTGCTCCCGACGAGCCGCAAAGGGCTGTCGAGACGGGGGATCTGCCCGCCGTCATCGACACGGTCCGAGTCGTAGCTGACCGGGACTGACAGCGCGTTCAGCGCCGAACCTGACTCGCGCGTGGCGCGTTTCGTGTGTGCTTCCACGCAAGCTCCGCAAGCCTTGTTACTCGCACTCGCAACAACTCACTGACCTAAGAGCTCATCGAGCAGTGGGCGGTCCACTCTTCTTTAACGAACGACATACCTGCAAGGCCAACGGAACAACAAACTCCTGAGGAAAGGAGTAGAAGCGCTTCTTCCAGAACAGGGGTGGATCCTGCGCAACCCGATACGCCCACTCTAGCCCCGCTTTGCGCATCCAACGAGGCGCACGTGAGCGCGTACCGTTGTAGTAATTGAACGTGCCCCCGACAGCCAGCGAGACACGCGCACCGATTGAGTCTCGATTTCTCCACAGCCAAGTCTCCTGCATCGGCGAGCCGAGGCCGACCCACAAGATGTCAGGGCGAACGCGTGCGATGTCCGCGAGGATGCGCTTCTCTAGATCGCCTTGGACCGGTCCTGCGGGAGGGGAGAACGTTCCCGCGATGCCCAAGTTAGGATGGAGTGTCTTCAGCTTACGAGCGACGCGCTCGGCGTTGTTCTCGACAGCGCCGCCTAGCAGGTAGACGCTGTAGCCGCGCTCCTCGGCCCGTGAGTTCACGAGCTCGAACATGTCAGGGCCGCTGACGCGTGACGCTGCCCGATGCCCGAGCCAACGGAGTGCCCAAACCACCGGCGTGCCATCGGCGAGAGAAAGCTGCGCCGAATTTAGAGCGGAGCGATACGACGGATTCCGTCTGGCCTCCGTCACAAGAAACAAATTCGGAAATACGACGTGGGAGTGTCCCTGCGTCTTAATGAGCCTCTCGATCTCCTCCAAGGCTTCGTCCGTCGTCAATGGACTAACCGTCACGCCTAACACGTCGGCCGTAATGTAAGACATCGTTTTCAACACTGTCGCGGACGCCACCGGATCAGCATCTCGTCGAAGAGCTCGCGAATCACGGTGGACGCTGTGAATGGGCTAGCTGTCTCGGTGCATGTCGAAGCCGGATATTCGCGTGGATCATCGAGAACGCGCCGCAGTGCTGAAACGATTGATACCTCCGAGCAATCCCGCGTAACGATACCTGCACCACGCCCAACCACGTTTGCGCACTCGCCGGATGGGGTCGTGACCACCGGCGTGCCACAAGCCAATGCTTCCAATAGAACCATGGGTAGCCCCTCGTACGCGCTCGTTAAAACCAGCACGCTGCAAACGCGCTGCAGGTTAGCAAGCCTGTCGGGCGGGAGGGCCCCGAGCAGCGTTGAGCGCGCTCGCAGGCTTAATACGGAAACTTGGCGCCGGATCACGCTTTCCATGCTGCCGGCGCCCGCGATCAATAGGTGCGTTCCAGGCCGATTGAGCTGCGAGAAAGCTCGCAGCAGCAGCAAGGGATCCTTCACTGGCTCCAGTCGACCGGCCGAAAGAATGAAACGGGTATCCGGATGCAGACCCATGTTACTGGCGAGAACCTGTCTTTCGCGCTCGCGCGCTGCCGTATCAAGCGGGTAATGGACCTCCGTATCGACACAATTGCGGATGAAATGAAAGCGGCCGGCGAGACGTGGGTAGAGATGCTGATGGAAGCGGATGGATGACGTGTTGCAGGACAGGATCTGATGAAACTGTCCGATCGAAGCTCGCTCGAGCGCGAGATACACGGCGGGGAATCTGCGCCAGCGCGACTCATTTCTTTCGACTCCGACGGCCAATTGCTGTTCGATGTCGAGATGAATGAAGAGGGTTTTTTCGCCCGGCCATCGCCGCGCGAGCAGAGTAGGCTCGACGCGGTGAAAGTGCATGAAATCCGAAGCAAGATCGAACCGCGAGGGATTCCGACGAGCGAGATGGAATGCGTACCGGAGTGTGTTAGGTACGCGTCTTCTGGCATTGGCTTCCTGCTGGATAAACAGCGGCAGGAACCGTATCTCGCGCCCGTGCAGGTCGCGGTGACACCACTCACCAGCCTTGTCGCCTGCCCCGCCCGCACCGACCACGCGGACGTCAAGCTCACGAGGCGCGTATTTGATTTGTGAGCGGATCAACGTGTCGATGCCGCCAATACCTCGTCCCCACGGATCGAAGTGATAGAAGATCGTGAGAACCGGTCTCGTCGGCTGCATGGCACTACCCGGCTACTACCGGCCCTTGCGCAGAACCGCGATCATCGACTTGGCCAGGATCGGAACCCGCCCTGCCGAGCGCAGCCGAATGTCGGCAAAGCCGGCGTCGGTCATGAGTTGCGTTAGGGTCTTCCGCGACCAGAACTTGATGTGCCCGCCCTCGACCAGAGCCATGAAATGCCCGTCCATACGCCCAGTGAGTGCTAACGCGAGGTTCTTCCAGTAGCCGTGGTAAGGCGTCGATACGACTGCGACTCCGCCCGGTGAGAGGAGGCTGAACAGCGTCCTCGCATACCGCCGCGGCGAATATACGTGCTCGATGACTTCCAGACTGACGACTACTGGATACTCGCCAAAAATGGCGTGTAGATCGTCGTCAGTGGATGCCTGATGCAAGTCGAGGTCAGGAAAATGCGCACGCGCGATACCGGCTCCGCTGGTTGAAGGGTCTGCGCCGGTTACCCGGAAACCACACCGGGAGAGCTCGTTCGCCACGGAGCCGTTGCCGCAACCAAGATCGAAGACGCGCGTGCCTGCACCGTAACCGAGGGCACCAAGCTCACGCACGACACGCGGCAGAACGTATGCGTGACAGCTGCTCAGCTGCGGGCTGTCGTGTGCAAAATTACTCACCTCCATACAGTTCACCTGCGGGCTAGATCCATTGACGCGCTTCTTGTCTTCTCCGCTTGACACGTGAGCATTCGCTTAACCGACCCTGCACGAGCGGCTCGTCGGCGGCCAAACGCATGAGGCGCATCCGCTCGAGCTGCTCTCTCAAGGTTGGCGAAATCATTCCGAGCGCTTCGGTCAGCGCAATTGTCGTGAGCGACGTGTCGCGCGGCCGGGGCGTCTGGCCGGTACAACGGTCGTCGCAGGTTCGTTTCAGCAGCCTGGTGGGGAATCCGAACTCTGCTGCGACGGCGCATCCAAATTCGTGCCAGCTCACAGTCTGCTGACCGGCGATGTTCAGCTGCCCGGTGATGCCACACTCGATCGCACGCCAGAGCGCTCGACCTGCAAACTCTGCGGAAACGGGCGTGTTCAAGAGGTCCCCGCGGAGATCCGACGGTTTATCCGCGGCAAGGGACGAGATGATCCAAGGCAGAGGGTTAATGCGCGTCCAGATCCGATTCCAACCGAAAACGGGACCGAGCCTCGCGACTAGACAGCCCTCCTCTTTCAATACTTCATTTTCCGATGCGAGTTTGGTGCGCCCGTAAACGTTAATCGGATGGCGTGGACTGTCCTCCGCATATGGGGGTCTTGTTCCGCTATACACGGCATTGGAGGACAGTTGGACCAGCTTGGTTGCGCTGCCACGTAACGCAGCGAGCGCATGAACAGTAGTGGCTACGTTGTCGGAATATGCGTCCGCTGGCCTGCGCTCGCACTCGTCGACACTGCACAAACCCGCTGCATTGATCACCACCTCGGGCTCAAGGACCTTCAGAACCTCAGCGAGCCGCCCGCCGTTGCTCAAGTCCACGTGACACAGGCGAATTCGACTGTCCACAACCGGCCGCCGGTTGCGATAGGCGAGACTGACGGTGACATGTTCTGGCGCAGTCTCCACGAGATAAGTGGCGACAATGCCAGCTCCACCGAGGATGAGAACGTTCACGCGTCTTCCGCTCCGGACTTTGTTATCGATTGCGGAGCCGCAGCGCGGTCGGACTGCTGTTGGACTATAGCACCAATCGACAGAGGGTCTTGTAATCGCGCAGGGTGAGCGGCTGGACCAGAGCGCTTGTAGGAAATGGCTGAGCATGCAGCCCATTGGTGCGGACGCAGCAACACCACGCAGCAGCGATTGCGATGTCGCGCCTGCCGGGTCTCCCGAACAGAGAACTGCTCTCTACTCTTAGCTACCGCTTTGGCTAGTTCTCAGTGTCGAACCTGACTCGTGACGTTGCCGTCTTCGTACACTTCGCAATTCGCGCGCTCTGCCTGAATTCGGTTGGCGCCAGCCCCCTCCGCTAGCGGAAGGACGCGAGTCGGCATCACCCACGGCTCGAGAAACACCTCCGGATCCTCGATCGTCATGTCGTAGCGGAGCTCGTTTCCGACGCGCGTGAGCTTCTCGACGATATGCATGCTGCCGGAGTGGAAGAAGCCGCCTCGCCCCAACCAAGTGCCGTCGTCGAAGTTGGTCGAGTCGATGACGAGCGTATCGGTTTGGATGATCCGCGTGGGCGTGCCGTACCGCGGGAGCCCCACGCGCGTCGTCGCTCGCCGCGCGGCGCGGTCAAGTCGTCAGGCCCATCGCGCCCCACATCGCGAGACGCTGCTCGCGGATCGGGTCGTTCTCGAGCTTCGGCGTGCTATTGAACACCATCGTCGGCCGATTCTTGGCGTCGAACTTCGGCCAGTTCGGCAGCTTCGACTTCGGCGTGTTCGGATTGCCCGTGCGGAAGAATGCGATGAACGCCTCGCTAACTTTGTCGGCGAGCGCTTGCGCGTCCGGTGCGTCGGCCGACAAACGCGAAGCCTTCACGTTGTCGTAGACGAATGCGATGTCGATCGTGTGCTCCGCGCGATACTTGCCCCCATCGAGCGGCGACTCCCAAGTCCAGTAATAAAGGTAGGCGGGTCCGCGATCAAGCGCCGCGCGCCGATCGGCGGCCTTCATCGCCGCGGCGCCGAAGCGGTTGTCGCTCGCGATCCGGAAGTACAGATCCGACGGAGTGGAGCCCGGATAGAGCTTGCGATAGAGCGCGATCAGCGAGTCGGCCTTATCGTGCAGGCTCGCCTCGAGTTCGCCGCGCATGCCGGCCTCATCGAGCTTAAAGAGCCGCTCGTCGGCGCGGAACGTGGCCTCCCCGCTCGTGTGACTGAAGATCACTGGCACGTCAGGCGCTACGAGCGACGCCGTCGGCGTGAACGGATGCTGCGTGACCACCTTGCCGTCCACCGTCGGGTCGAACGAACGGCCGATATTCGCGGCACGCAGCTTAGGCTGCACGGCGAAGTAAGCAGCCATGAGCTTTTCGACCGGCAGCGATTGTAGATCGGCGATCGTTGGCTTCGTGAGGCCGAGCTGCGCGAACAGCTCGCGTGTCGCGCGTGCCGCGTTATCGCGCTCGACGAGCTGGAGAGCAGAGCCGCTCATGACCACCGCTCGGTGATACAAGCCCTTCGCGTCGGGCATCGTGAGCAACGTGGACACTTTCGACCCTCCGCCCGACTGGCCGATGATCGTCACGTTGCCGGGATCGCCGCCGAACTGCGCGATGTTGTTCTTGATCCACCTGAGCGCTTGCACGAGGTCTTGCATGCCGACCGAGCCCGACGCCTCGAAGGCGTGGCCCAGCGCCTCGCCGAGATACGTGTACCCGAGCACGTTCAGACGATGGTTCGTCGTCACGGAAACGATGTCGCCGCGCAACGCGAGCCTCGTGCCATCGTTCACGGGCGCCGCGCCCGAGCCCTGATTGAACCCGCCGCCGTGGCACCACATGATCACGGGCCGCTTGCCGCCGTCGAGCGCGGGCGTCCAAACGTTCAGCGACAAACAATCCTCGCTCTCCATTTGCCCGGGCGTCGCGCCCTGCGCGTCTCCGGCGCTTGCCGCACGCGGCTGCGCCTGCGGCGCGCGCGCTGCGTAATCGAGCGCGTCGCGCACGCCGGTCCACTTGGCCGGATCGCGCGGCGGCATGAAGCGGTTCTGGCCGGCGGTGCTCGCGCCGTACGGAATGCCTTTGAACGCTTTGATACCTTCCTTCTCGGTGCCGCGAACACGGCCGAAGGTGGTCTCGGCGATCGGTACGCTCTGCGCCCAGCTCGGCCGAATCAGACTCGCGCTCGAAAGCGCGACGAGCGCGGAGCTCTGGACGAGAAAATCGCGGCGTGATCGTTCGAAGCTCATGGTCCCCCCGGAACGGTTCGTGACGGTTCGAGCGATGCTACCCCCGACGCCGCCTCGGCAGCGAGGCCGCGTCACGGGGAGGCCAGCGTCAATTCTGGAGCCGGCGCTACCTGGCGGGACGAGCCGATGCGGCTTCCGGCTCTAGCCACGCGGAGCTTGCCGCGGTGAGAATGGCGAGCCCGCGACGAAGTCGACAAATCGAACAACACACGACGAATTTTGGGGGAACACCGATGTTTCGCGCTCCACTCGCGGCCTTGGGACTCGCGCTCGCGACCGCGCTGTCGGCCGTCGCGCAAACCGGCGACGATTTCGTGCCAGTCACCGACAAGATGCTCCAGAATCCCGACGCCGGCGATTGGCTCAGCTGGCGGCGCACGTTGAACGGCTGGGGTTACAGCCCCCTCGACGAGATCAGCAAGCGCAACGTCGCGCAGCTGAAGCAGATCTGGACGAAGCCGATCGGCCCGGGCGCGCAAGAGGGCACGCCACTCGTCTATCGCGGCGTTATGTACCTGCCGAACCGCGGCGACTACATCCAGGCGTTCGATGGCGCGACTGGCGCGCTGCTCTGGGAGTACAAGCGCACGTTCCCCGAAGGCATGCAGGGCAGCACCAAGCGCAGCATCGCGATTTACGGCGACACGCTGATCGGCGCCGGCGGCGACAACCGCATCTATGCGATCGATGCCCGCGACGGCTCGCTGCGCTGGGAGACGCCCGTGCACGAGCCGAAGGTCCGCGCGCACGCGACGGGCGGCCCAATCGTCGCGAACGGCAGGGTCATCACGGGGCGTCAGTGCCAGCCCGACGCGACGTTCGAAGGCTGCGTGATCACGGCGCACGACGCCGCGACCGGCAAGGAGCTTTGGCGCACGCACACGATCGCGCTGCCGGGCGAGCCCGGCGGCGACTCCTGGGGCGACGTGCCGCTCGAGCAGCGTTGGCACGTCGGCTCTTGGATGGTGCCAAGCTTCGATCCCGTGCTGAACAAGATCTACATCGGCACGTCTGTCACGATCCCGGCCCCGAAATTCCAGCTCGGCGGCGCGAACAACCAGCACCTCTATCACGACTCGACCCTCGCGCTCGACCCGGCGACCGGCAAGATCGTCTGGTACTACCAACATCTGATCGACAACTGGGACCTCGATCATCCGTTCGAGCGGCTGCTCGTCGATACCAAGGTCGCTCCGAAAGCGAGCGAGGTCGCTTGGATCAATCCGAGGATCAAGCCCGGCGAGCGGCGAAAGGTGATCACGGGCATCCCGGGCAAGACGGGTATCGTCTACACGCTCGATCGCGAAACCGGCGAGTTCCTCTGGGCACGGCCCACGATCTTTCAGAACGTCGTCAAGACCATCGACGGCGCGACGGGCAAGGTCACCGACGATCCTGAGCGCGTTTACTCGCACAAGGGTCAAGAGATCACCGTCTGCCCAGGCATGAACGGCGGTAAGAACTGGCCGGCGGGCGCGTACAGCCCGCGTACGAACGCGATGTACATGCCGATGCAGAACCAATGCATGACCACGAAAGTGCAGGACGACGGCCGCGATCCGAAGCTCGTGTACGGGCTCGAACAGCAGCAGATGCTCGCGCCGGGCGCGACGGGGCAAGGCACGGTTTGGGCGGTCTCGGCCGAGACCGGGGAGGTGCTATGGCGCAAGGAGTTGCGCGCGGGCGCGATGTCGATGGTCGCAACCGGCAGCGGCCTCATCTTCGGCGGCGACGTCGCCGGCAACGTCACGGCCTACGACGAGAAGACGGGTGCGGTGCTCTGGCAGAAGAACGTCGGCTCGCCGATCACGGGCTATCCCGTGACGTACAAGGCTGGCGGCAAACAGTACGTCGCGTTCCTCACGGGCTCGTCCGGCGTCTACAACAACGGCCGCAAGTTCGCGCCCGACGTCGTCCCCGAGAAAGTCGAGTCCAACGTGGTCGTGTTCGCGCTGCCGTAACCCGCCGCGCGCCGCCTGATTCGCTCGAGCGCCGATACCACTCGGCAACGACTCATTCGGAAGGCGCGCTCGAGGGTCGCGCGTCCGACTTGGCCGACTTGCCGCCCGGACCGTCCCACTCGACGGGCGGCACTGGCAGGCCCTTGACCGCCATGAGCTCGCGGATGTGCGCGGCCGTGTCTGGATAGCGGATGAACGCAACGCCATCGAGTGCAACGCCGTCGGCAATCCGAAGGGGCGTCCAACCGCGTTTGTTGGCGACCCCTTCGAGGCTCGCTCCTTGCGCGACGAGAAAATCAACGAGCTCGATGGACCCGCCGCGATACATCGCGCCGTGCAGCGGTGTTTCGTGCGAGGCGTTCGTGTCGTTGACCGTGCCACCGCCGGCCGCGATTACGAGCTTCAGCGCCTCGATCGCTTCCTCGATCGAGCCCGGCGCTGCACCCGCGGAACCGAAGCCCTGGCCGACGCCGGCGGCGACCATAACGGCGCTCGTTCCTTCGTCCGTCTTGAGTGAAGCGTCGGCGCCGAGCTCGAGCAACGTGCGCATGTACGGCAAATCGAGCTGCTTGGTCGCGAGCAAGAACGGCGTGGCGCCGAGACGCTTGAGCCCGTTGCCGTTGCCGTCGTGCGGCTCGGCCGTCAGACGCGCGTTCACGTCCGCGCCGTGCGCGACGAGCTTGCGCGCGAGCGCGAGGCTCGACATCTGGTCGCGGTGCTCGGGACCCGGCAAGTTGAAGCCGCGGGTCCACCGACGCGCCAATGCGATCTGATGCAGCGGGCTCCAGCCCTGGCCGGCGGCGTTCGGATCAGCGCTGTAATCGAGCAAGACGCTCGCTATCTCGTAGTTGGCGTTGATCCCGGCCAGCACGAGCATGCTCGTGCCATCTCGTAGCACCGAATTCGGATCGGCGCCGGCCTCGAGCAACGCCTTCGCGCCAGCGATTGCTCCCGCCCGAACGGCGAACGCGAGGGCCGTGAAGTCGCCGGTCGCGTCGAGCGCATCGCGGTCGGCGCCGGCTTTGATCAACGCCGTGACCGTCGGCCCATTGTTCGCAGCTGCCGCCCACATGAGCGCTGTTTGACCGCCTCGTAGCTCGGTCGCGTTGAACTCGGCGCCGGCCGCGATCAGCGCTTCGACGGTAGCGACGTCGCCGGTGCGAGCGGCCGTCATCAGCAGCGTTTCTCCCTCCGCGAACGTAGAGCGCGGGTTCGCGCCCGCAGCGAGCAGCACGCGCATGACATCCGCGCGACCGTTCTCGGCGGCCAGGTACGAAGGCCGGACGCCGTAACGGTTCGCGGTATCGGCCTGCGCACCGGCCGCGATGAGCTTCGATACCATCTCGAGCTTGCCGCGATGCACGACCCAATGAAGCGCGGTGGTGCCGTCGGCGTCCGCTTCGTTGGGATCGGCTCGAGCGGCTAAAAGCGTCTCCACATCCGCTGTGTCGCCGTCCTTCGCGGCGGCGAGCAGCGCGCCGCGGTCGGCGCCGTGCGCGCCCGCCGCCCAGCAGAGGAGCAGTACGAGCCAACGGCGATCGAGCGCGCGCGCGTCAAACATGACTCAACGGCCCGACGTCGTAGGCCGTGCTGTCGCCGAGCGTGTCGGGGGCGGCATCGACGCACTGTAGCAGTGCGCGAAGCGCGTTCGTCATCGGCGTGTTGCTCGGTAGAACTCGGTGCTCGCCTCCGCCCGGGCGGCCCGCCGGACCACCGACGACCGCGATCGGCAAATCAAAGTGCGCGTGCAGATTGGGATTGCTCAACGCCGCTCCGTACAGAAATAACGAGTGGTCGAGCAACGTGCCGCTGCCTTCGGGCGTGGAGGCGAGCTTGTGCAGGTAGAACGCCAGCAGGTCGGTTTGATAGAAGTTCAGCTTCGCATACCGCTCGATGAGATCGGGCTGCTCCATGTGGTGCGACATCGTGTGATGTCCCACCGTGAGCCCGATCTCGGGATAGGTTCGGAAGTTCAACTCGCGACCGAGCATGAACGTGACGACGCGCGTGAGATCCGCTCGGAACGCGAGCCATTGCAGTTCGAACATGAGCTTGACGTGATCGCCGAACACCTCGGGAATACCCAGCGGCCTCTCGACCGTCGGCAGCTCGGCTGCCGCACCCCCGCGCTCCGCGGCTTGAATCCGGCGCTCGACCTCGCGTACGGACTCGACATAGTCGTCGACCTGGCCGCGGTCCGACGGACCGAGCGACCGCGTCAAACGGCCGAAGTCGTCGCGCACGTAATCGAGGATGCTGCGATTCTGACGCGCGAGCGCCGTGCGCTGTTCGCTCGTGCCGCCGTTGCCGAACAACCTCTCGAATACCACGCGCGGATTGTTCTCGCTTGGCAGCGGCGTCGTCGGCGAGGTCCACGAAAGAGTGTTCAGGTAGACGCAGCTGTAGGCGCTGTCGCACATCCCGCCAAGCACGCTCAGGTCGATGGACAGCTCGAGCGACGGAACCACCGTCTCTCGGCCGAGCTTACGAGCGGCGATCTGGTCCGCAGACACGCCGTTCTGGAGGTCGGCGCCTTCCGTTCGCTTCGGGCGCACGCCCGTGAGCCACGACGCCGTGCCCTTGGTGTGATCGCCCGCCGCATCCTGCGCGTTCGCCTCGGCCACGCGCTGCGCCAAGCCGCTGAACACGGTGAGTCGGTCACGGAACGGCGTGAGGGGAGCGAGGATCTTCGACATTTCGAAGGACTTGCCGGACCCTTTCGGCGTCCAGAAGTCGACGCCCGTGAAGTTCTTGGCGACCCCGTTCGGCACGTAGATGAATCCGAGCCGCTCGGGCTGCGCCGGCTCCGCCGCAAAGGCGGGCGTCATCGCATCGAGGAACGGTAAGCCGATCGCAGTACCGACGCCTTTCAAGAAGGTACGCCGCGGCAACGCGCGCTTCGTGACGATCATGACGCGGACCTCCTCATCTGAAACGGCGTGCTCTCTATCACGCCGAGCAAGAATCGCGAAAGGCGATTGTCGTGCTTGGCCGCGTCGCGCACGATCGCGCGCACGGCCGGCATGTCGTAGTGCTCGAGACCCCGCCCGAGCGCGTAGACCATGAGCTTCTCCGCGAAGGCCACGCGGAATAGCTCCGAGGACTCGAGCGCCGAGCGAAGCTCCTCGAGATTGCGGAACGACGTACCGTCCGGCAGCGCGCCCGAGGCGTCTATCGGGTCGCCGAGCTCGTCTAGCTCGCGCCAGCGGCCGACGGCGTCGAACCCCTCGAGCGCAAAGCCGAGCGGGTCGATGACCGCATGGCAAGACGCGCAGGCCGGATTCTTGCGATGCATATCGAGCCGTTCGCGCAGCGACAGCAACTTGCCCTGACCGTCAGTAACGGCCGTCGCCGTGAGCAGCGGCACGTTCGCCGGGGGCGGCGGCGGCTCGGTGCCGAGCAAGTTGCCGAGGAGCCAATGACCTCGCTTGACCGGCGACGTGCGGTCGGCGAACGACGTGACTGCGAGAATGGCCCCTTGGCCGAGTATGCCGCGACGCGGGCTGCCGGCCGGCAGTTCGACGCGCCGGAAGTGACTGCCTTTCACGTTCGGCAGCCCGTAGTGCTCGGCGACGCGCTCGTTCACGAACGTGTAATTCGCGTCGAGCAAATCGAGCACACTGCGATCTTCGCGCAGCATGCTCGCGAAGAAGAGCTCCGTCTCGCGGCGCAGCCCTTCTCTGAGCGTGTCGTCGAAGTTCGGAAAGATGCTCTGCACGGGCGTCACGGCTTCGAGGTTGCGCAGGTAGAGCCACTGGCCGGTGAAGTTGCTGACGAACGCATCGGCGCGCGGGTCAGCCAACATCCGCTCGACCTGCCACGCGAGCTCGACGGAATCGTGGAGCTTACCGTTCTCGGCGGCAGTGAGCAGCGCGTCATCCGGCACGCTACTCCAGAGGAAGAAAGATAGGCGAGACGCGAGCTCGAGGTCGTCGATGCGATACACCTTGCCCGGCTCCGCATCGGCCGGATCACGCTCTACGCGGAACAGGAAATCGGGGCTGACGAGCAACGCCTTCACGGCCACCTGGATTCCGGCGTCGAAACTGCCTTCGTCCGCGTGGCCCGTGCGATAGAAATCGAGCAGCGGAGCCAGGTCCTCGTCGAGGACGGGGCGCCGGAACGCGAACCGCGCAAGTCTCGCGAGCACGTTCTTCGCGCAGCGCTCCGTCTCCGGGGTCTGCGCGGCTGCCTCGACTTCGGGGCGACAGACGAAGATTCGCTCGCGGCTCGCAGTTCGACCGGGTCCCGTGGCGTCGTAAGGACCGCGGATCTCGACCCGGCGCAGATAAGATCCCGTGCGCCCCTCGGGGATGTTGAGACCGCGCGGGAACGGCCTCGAAAACGGCTCACGCTTGCTCGCGACGAGCGTCCCGGCCTTGGCCAGGAACGCTACGGTTACCTCGCGTCGACCTGCTTTTACGGCCACACGAACGGACCAGTCCTCGTCAGCGCGATTGCGCTCGCGCTGCTCGTCTGCCAACACACGCCCCGTAACCGGGAACAGCCCGCTCGAGTCCTTCGGATCCGGGGCATTCGCCGGCAGCGGATGGGCCGCTTCCAGCGTGAAAATGGCCACGCGCTCCCGATCGATGCTCACCTCGAGAACCTGCGGCTCGGCATACACCGGCATGCCTTCGTTGAGATCCCGCGCGAGCGCGGCCGTGATCACATAGTCGGCGTCTTGCGGAAACGTGTACTCGATTGCAATTCCGCCGCGCGTTCCGAACGGCAAGCTCGGCAGGCGGCGCTCTTGCGAGCGATCGTCGGGCACGCGATAGGAATCGACGGCGACGGACGGCGGCGCGATGCCGACCGCGATGCGGCTGATCTTGTCGGCCGCGTTCAGATAGCGCTCGAGCAACGTCGGGGAGAGCTTGAGCACTCCGCCTATGTTGTCGAAGCCGTAACTCGCGTCGTCGCCGGGAAGGAGGTCATCGACAGCCACGTCGACGGCCAGCACGTCGCGGACCGCGTTGCGAAACTCGTTCCGGTTCAGACGATGGAACGGCACGGTGCGACCCGGATTCGGCGCTTGCGCGGCGGCGCGGTCGAGCTCGCCTACGAGCCACGCGACCAGCGCCTTCGTCTTTTCCGCAGGCGGTCGCGGGCCACCGTCATGCGGGGGCATCACCCCAGCCTTCAGCTTGCGTACGACGCGCTCCCAAACCGCGGCGTCGCCGGCGACATGAGTCAGGTCGAGCGACTGGAGCGACAGATCGGCGGTACGCTCGGCGTCGTCGTGACAATCGGAGCAGTAGCGCTTGAGTATGGCCCGGTGCTCCGCCGCCGCGAGATCCTCTGGCGACCGGCCACAAGCGCATAGCATGAGGGTAAAAGGCAGAAGCAGCCACGCAACCGCGGAGATCGTCGTGGTGAGCGGCGGCGGCGGCGTCATTTGGAGCCCACGTATTGATTTCTCAAGAACTCGACGTGATCGATGCTCGCCGCCAGAGCGCTTGCGTGCACTTCCCGGATTCTCGTGCGGATATGTTCGACGAGGTCGTTCGAAAGGCGGTTGCGCACATAGTCGCTCGGCGGCGGCACGTGACCCATCCCTGCGAGGATGTAGTGGAAGGACGTATGGTGAAAGAAATCGAAGCCGCTCTCGTTGTCGAACACGGTCGGCGCCCGATGGCGCCACTGCTCCAGTAGCGCGCTGAGCCGGGGCGGAATGTTGGGATTGCGCCTGTTCGAACGCCAATACTCCGTGTCGTCGCGTCGAGTCGTGCAGTAGTGCAGGACGATGAAGTCGCGAATGTGTTCGTAGAGACGCGTCATCGCGCCGTTGTAACTATTGGCGAGCGCTTCAGGGAAGTCCCGCGACGGAAAATGCACGCGTAGCATTTCGAGACCTTGCGAGACAAGGGCGATTCCCGTCGATTCCAACGGCTCGATGAAGCCGCCTGCTAACCCGAGCGCGACGCAGTTCTTCACCCAGAACTTGCGGTTGTGGCCGATCCTCATTTTCAGGCGGCGCGCGCTGATGCCGTCGGCTTCCGGTCCCACGTATCCGCGCAGCTCGCGCTCGGCTTCGTCATCGGAGATGAACGAGCTCGAGTACACGTAGCCGATGCCGCGCCTACCGTGAGCCGAATCGTCGCTCCATTGTTGCCGACCGCCGATGGCCACCTTCTGATCGCTGAGCGGGATGTCCCAGATCCAGCCGTTGCTCGCGGCGTTAGCGGTCGTGAATGGATTGATCGGCGCTTCGACGCCTCGGTAAGGCACTCTTAACGCGACCGCACGATCGTTGAACAACGAATCGCCGAAGCTTCGGAACTCGACCCCGAAGTGCTTATTGATCAAATGGCCACCGAACCCGGAGCAGTCGATGAAGAGGTCGGCTGCAATGTCGCCGTGCTCCTTGGTTTTCAGCGCCGCAATCAAGCCCCGTTCGTCCGACTCCACGCCGACGACGGTATCGACGACGCGCCGGACGCCGCGCTCGACCGCGATGCGGCGCAGATACTGCCCGAACAGCACGGCGTCCATGTGATAGGCATAGTTGAAGAGCCCTTGATACTGCTTGCTGTCGCGCGTCTTCGGCGACCGCATGTTGTCGGAAATGAACGCGGAGGGGCCCGTGAGATAGGCGTAGTCCAGATCGATCCGGCCGTCGGCTCGCAAGCACGACCAGACATCGACGAGCGGCATGCCGGAGATCGTGGGCGTGTCTTCGAACGGGTGATAGAAATGGTGTCGTCCGACTTTGGCGGGATCGTCGCGCCAATTCACGAACTTGATGCCGTTCTTGAAGGTGGCATGCGCGTTAATCATGAACGCGGACTCGTCGATCTCTAGGAATTGCAGCGTGCCTTTGAGATCGTTGAGCGTCGCCTCGCCCACGCCGATGATGCCGATGTCCTCGGACTCGATGAGAGTCACAGTCGCGTTGGGCACATTGAATCTGAAGAGAATGCGCTCGATGACGCCGGCGCTCATCCAACCGGCGGTTCCACCGCCCAAGACCACGACGCTTCTGATCGGTTCGCTCACGCGTCGCAAAGCCAGCCCGTGATCGCATAGCGTGGTTGCGTGGCGAACGGCGCAACGTAGCTCACGATGTGCGGCGTGGGGACCCTGAACAGAGCGAGCGAATTGAAGCGTGGCATCCAGACTTCCTCGACTTCGCCGTCCGCGCTCAAAAACTGCAGCTGGCCACCCCACTCCGCCCGCCAGCCGCGAGTCATGTTCAACACGTAGGCGACGCGCCGATGCTGCTCAGGGTAACCGCTATCGTCATGCTGGTTCAGAAAATGCCCCGGACGATAGAGAGTAGCCTGCGCGTTCGCCTTGAGGAGCGCATCGATGCCCGTGATTCTGCGCATCACCGCGAGCGTGCGTGAATCGTTGAGCCACTCGAACACGTAGTGCAGAAAGAGACCCGGGTCTTCGCCCTGAACGTATGTGCTGACCATCGGGTAGCTGCGAAACAAATACTGGAACTGATGCTGCGCGCGCGACAGCACCTTCTGCAAAAGCTCGCGCTGCGCGCGCTCACCAAGGTTGTCGAGGTCGGCGCCGCCGACAAAGATGCTCTTCTCACCTTCGTTGTAGGCGAGACGCCACGGCACCTCGGCCGACAGGCTGCCGCGCAGCCTCGCGGCGCTCTCGGCCTCGAGGACATCCGCGAGGCGCACTCTGCCGTTGCGCGCGAAGACGCGAGCGGCCGCTTCGACGTCCAGCGTAGGATTGAACTGGATCGCCTCGACGGTGATGGAGTCCGGGCTGTCCATGAGCGGGTGACGTGGCGACGGTCGCGCCCGGCGCCTCAGAACAGGGGCCGGCCCCGCATGAATTGCGAGACCACCCATTTTTCACCTGAAGTGGGCGGACACCCAGCGTGCAGGGTTCGCCGATCCGGGTCACCGTTCGGGAGCGAATTCACGAAGTACAGTCCCTCTCCCTTTCGCCCTTTGTGGGAGATTCCCACTTCAGGCATCTCGGTTCTGCCGCCCGCGTAGTCGTCGTTGAGATACACCAAGAACGTCACGATCCGCTGACCGTTCTCCGCGAGCTCTTGTTCGTAATTCGGCGTCTGCAGCGGGTCGACGAAGTCGAAGTGGTTGGTTATCTGCTCCCCAACTGCGTAGTGAAGGACGGACAGCGGCTCGAGCTGCCGGAGCAGCACGCCCACGGTGGCGCACATTCGCACTTGCACGAGCACGCTCACGATATCGGCTTCGAGCACATTGAACATCGCCCAAGTATTGGTCCTCGTCTCGCTGATCTTCTCCTTTCTCGTCGTTTGACTGTAGACCGGCGCGCGGACGAGCCGCCCTCGAGCCTTGTCGATCAGCCAGTCGCATACTGCAGCACTCGCGAAACTCGGGAAGTGACGAACCAGGGGAGAGTCGCTCAAGCTCGCGCCGGTGGGAGGTGTGTGCCACTGAGCCAGGTCGATCGTGGCGGCGAGGCGCCGCCAGAGCGCGGGATCGACCGCTCGGGCGCCGAGCGCGCCGGAGCCCGGATCGCCGTCGGCCGCTAGGACGCGGAGCTGCCGCTGGGCCGCGGGCCAATCGCGCTCGGCCGACGCGACGAGGGCGCCGAGCGCCGTGTCCCAGCTCTGCGCGATGTACATGCCGATTGCCGATAACACGGCATACAGGGCCGCGGACTCCGCCCCGCCTAGCTGCGCCGCGGTCCTGATTAACTTCGCGCCTTCTTCGGGGCGATCGGGCGCATCGGACGCGACGAGCAAACGCTTCCCGAGGCGGGTCATCGCCTCGACGTCACCCTGACCGCAAGCTTCGGCCAGCAGGCTCAGTGCGCGCGCATGATTGCCGCTCGAATCGCACCGAGCCGCTTCGGCCACCTTAGAAGAGAGTTGGGCACTCATCGCACGGGCTCCCTCGACGGGTAACGCCTCCCGCGGCCGAAGTTACGGCGGCACGGCGAGCCGATCAAGGGAGGCTCGCGACCACGCTGAGAGCACGAGCTCCAGGCGCGCAAACAAGCCCTTCTAGAATCTCATCTTGTAGCCGACGTAATACCGCCGCCCGAGGAAGTCATAGAAGTTCTCGTTCGTCTTCCCCGTATTCGTGTAACCGCCTTGCGACTCGGCGAAGGTGATTTGCGGCTGGACATCGAAAATGTTGTCCATTCCGAACCGCAGCTCCGAGGTTTTGCCGACATTCAACCGCGCGGACCCGTCGAAGATGTTGTAAGGGTCCGTCGGCTGTTCCAGAGAGACCGTCGTGCGGACAGCGGCCTCGCTCTTGATGCTCGGCAGAAATCGCCAGCGGAGGCTGGCGCTCCACTTGCCGACCGAATAATCGATCGTAGTCAACAGTCGATAGTCGAACGAGTACGGGTTGACGCTGCGGATGTTGCTCGGCCCCGACGACCCCGCGTAGTCGAACCAAGCGGCGTTGGCGGACGGGCGCGTTTTCGTGTGATCGTTGATTGTCGCGGCGACGCCCGCCCTCATCGTCCCCGGACCCACTGTCTTCCCCCAGTTGAACTGAATGTCGACGCCGGAGAAGTCGATCTGCTGCTGATTCGTGTAGGAGGTGCTGATGGTCGCGTTCGTGCCGTTGCTCGGATTTCTCACGAGGCGCGTGCATGCCGGGTACAGCGGGTCATAGGTCGGATTCGTGGTTTCGTCCAAGCACTGCTGGTACAGGACGTCGCCAAACTCCTCGGCGATCATGTCGTGGATCTTGATCCGCCAGTAGTCGATCGAGATCGTCGACCTTTCGGTCATGCTGAGCACGACACCCGCCGTGGTGGTATCCGCTTTCTCGGAGGTCAGATTCGGATTGCCCTGTAGGTTCGAGATACGTGCGACTTGCAGCGTGTTCGGCTGAAGCGACAGATCCGAGTAGAAAGTCGTCGCTCCCTGCACTCCCATGAGCTGCGAGCACAACGACTGCACTTTCGCCGCGCGTGCACCGTTGATGTTCGGGTTCGCGGTATAGGTCAGCTGCGCCGGATCGAGCGTCGAGCACGGATCTCCCTGGACGAACGTAAACGGCGCGAACTGCTCGGAAGCCTGGAACAGCTCTCCGATGTTCGGCGCTCGGTTGGCGACCTGCACGCCACCGCGAAACCGCACGCGCTCGCCAATCGTCCAATCGACCAGCGCCTTGTACGTGTCGACATCTTCGGTGGGGTCGTTCTTCGTATACCGGTAGCCGAGCTCGAGGCTCAGGTCGCGCGCGAAGGACCTACCGGAAAGAAGCGGCACCAGCAACTCGCCGTAGATCTCGCTGGCTTTCGTCTCGCCGACCGCCTGGCCGACGGGGAAGAAGGATCCCGGCTGATCGAGCACGGACTCGGGCGTGTTCGTCGGGTCCGGGAAGTACTCGTAGTGGTTGGTCCTACTCGACACCCCGGCCGCAAAGCGCAACTCGCCCGATTTCATCTTCGCAAGCAAGCCTTGCATGTCGTACTCGACGACGTTCTGCTTCATCGTGCCTGTCGACTTGGGCTGCATCGACACGGCATCTTGGCAGTCCGCGGACGGCACCGTGCCCTCGGTCCAGCCGTTGACTCCATAGACCGAGGTGATGCCCGACGTGCAGGTGATGGTGCCCGCGCCGAAGCCCGCGCCTAATGGATTGCCCGTGTAGAAGAGGCCCGCGCCGTAGTTCGGTTGCTGCTGGACGAACCGCCAACGCGCGAGCGAAACGGCTCCTCCGTAGGTATTGATCGTCTGTGTCTGCCCGCTCGACGCATACAACTCCCATGTCCAATCTTTGAAACCGAACTTGCCGTCGAGGCCGCCGACGACTTGATAGGACTGGGTGTCGATGTCGTCGCGGCGGGAGCCCGCCCAGACGACCGACTGCACGACGTCGAAATCCGCTTCCTTGTTCGGCCGGCTGTCGAGCAATGCCTTGAGCTGTGGCGGAGTTGGCCACGCCTGCGACTTCGTGCATCCGCCGACCGGCGCGCAATTCAGCAGGTGGCTTCCGCCGGCTTGGTAGTCGCGCAACGTGTTCCCTTGCGCATCGACCGACGGCGCATAGATGCCGTCGCCGTGTGGAATATTCGTACGCCAGCCGCCGAGCATCGGAGGATCCGAGCCCCTCGCAGCCGTGGAATTGTCGCTGTACATCACTTGGGCGAACGCGGTGATATTGTCGCCGATCTCGATGCTTGCTCGGCCGAACAGCGACCTGCGCTCGAGCGGGATCTGGGCGAGCTGATTCGGCTGGTTCTCTTGCAGGACACCGGTGATGGCGTTCAGCTTACGCCACGGCACTTCGGTGCCGGGCTGCAAGTAGCCACCGGTGTATTTGTACGTTCCGTCTAGCGACGTCTTGTACAACGTACCGTCGGGATTCATGTAGAACGTCCCCGTCTGCCCGATGGGCTGGTTCGTGATCGGCGAGGTCGCGCCGAAGATCGCGTTGAGGGCCGCGCGACTCGGTCGATTGTTGTTGTCTACCGTGAATCCCGCAGCAGAATAGAACGACCCGGCGGTGTTCGAACGCGGGTCTTCGTATCCTTCGAGATAAAAGTCGCGATCGACTCTTGCGATTTGACCGCGATGCGAACGCTCGAAGCCGATCAACACGTTCCCGCGGCCGTCCGCCAAATTCGATCCGAACACGGCGGAGAAGCGGGACTCCTCGCCGTCTCCTTCCGCGGTCTCGCCCGCCTGAACGTCGAAGTCGAAACCTTCGAAGTCTTTCTTCGTGATGAAGTTCACGACGCCTGCCACGGCATCGGCGCCGTACACCGACGACGCGCCGCCCGTGATCGTCTCGACGCGCTCGATCGCGGCCGCAGGGATCGTGTTGATGCTCACCGCCATAGAGGCGTTGATCGGCATCGCCCGGCGTCCGTCGAGCAGTACGAGATTCCGGTTCGCGCCAAGGCCGCGCAGGCTCAACGTGGCCGCGCCAGGCGTTCGCTGCGATCCCGCAAAGGTCCCGCCGGAGTCGAACTGCGAGACCGCGGGCACGAATTGCGGCAGTTGATTCATGGCCGCCTCGATCGCGACCGCGCTTTGCTCTTCGAAGCGGGCTGCGTCTACCGTCACGATCGGGCTGTTGGCCTCGAAGTCGCGCCGCACGATTCGCGAGCCCGTAACAGTAATTTCCTCGGTCACAGCGCTCTGCGCGTTCTGCTGGTCCTGCGCTAACGCGGCTCGCGGGACTCCACCGGCCAATGCCGCGGAAACCGCACTCGCCAAGACGCTGAAACGGATGACGGCAGCCCGTTGTTTTTTCACATTCCCCCCTTAGCCACGTGATCGTCGCTGTGTCGCTCCCACGAGACAGCAACCCCCTGTGGACCGATTACAGCGAAACCGTCCGCCTCCGGCCAGGCCCGTCGCTGTGGGTCGTACCCACGCCACCAGGATGAGCTCGGAACAGCGCCAGGAGGCCGCGTCGTCGTCGACCATCCACGCGGAAAGTGCCGCGGTCGTGCCGAACGGGAGCTCGGCGCGGCGAAACCGAGTGGCACTCCGCGATAGCGTGACCCGCTCGACATCCAGGCAGCTCTGCTTCCCGGACCCGTGCTGGCCAATTCGGCACCACCGACCCGGCCTATACTCAGGCGATCCGATCCATTGGCTGGGGGGCCACCATGAATCACATCGGCGTTTTGATTTGCGCGCTACTCATGAGCTCGTCGGCGTACGCGGCATCGTGCTCCGACCTCACGAAGTTCAAAGTGCCGGGCACGGATCTCGTGATTACCAAAGCCGAACTCGTGCCGGCCAAGGATCTTTTGCCGCAGCACTGCCAAGCCGACGGGGCGGTCGACCGGCATGTCGGCCCGGACGGCAAGACCTACGGAATCAACTTCGCCATCGCGCTACCCGACAATTGGAATCATCGCTTCCTTTATCAGGGCGGCGGACTGTACAACGGCATCGTGCGCCCGCCCGTGGGCGCTGCAGCGGCGGGAGTGATGCCCGGCCTCGCGCGGGGTTTTGTGGTGGCGTCGAGCGACACGGGCCATCAGAGTCAGCCGTCCGACACTTCCTTTAACGTCGACCAGCAGTCGAGTCTGGACTTCGCGCAGGTCGCTGTTGCCCGGGTCGTGGAGATCGCGAAGCAAATGGTCGCGACCTATTACGGCGAGCCCGCCCAACGCTCCTACTTCACGGGCTGCTCTACCGGCGGCCGAGAAGCGATGCTCATGACCCAGCGTTACCCCTACTATTTCGACGGTGTCGTCTCCGGCGACCCGGCGATGCGAACGGGCTTTTCGCGGCTCGGCAACAATTGGCGCAACGTCGCGTTCAACCAAGCCGCGCCGAAGGACAGCAGCGGCCGACCCGAGCCGCACAAGCTGTTCTCCGAAGCTGATCGGAAAACGCTCGTGGACGGGCTCATGAATGCCTGCGACGCGAAAGACGGAATCAAGGACGGCATGATCTTCAACCCCGAAGCGTGCAAGTTCGATCCGGCGACCCTCGCGTGTAGCGGCAGCCAGACCTCATCGTGTCTCGGGCCTGCCCAGATCACTGCACTGAATAAGGCGTTTCCGGGACCGCGGAACTCGCGCGGCGATCTGGTGTATCCGATGAGCCTTTACGACGCGGACGTCGCGGCGTTGTTGCCGAGCAGCAAGCCGCCGGCCGCCAATGCGCCGACGCCGCCTACCAGCATCGACGTCGATAACCGGCTCTTCGACCTCGTGAGCGATCCGCTCGAAGCGCTGACTGACAGCATTTGGACGAACTTGAGCAGTTTTTCGGCCCACGGGGGCAAGCTGATGTTCTATCACGGTATGAGCGATCCTACGTTCGCGGCGATGGATACGCTCGAATACTATAAGAAGATGAGCGCGGCAAACGGCGGCATGGAAAAGGTGCAGAGCTGGAGCCGGTTCTATCTCGTGCCGGGCATGCTCCATTGCCGTGGCGGCGAAGCGGCCCTCGACCAGTTCGATATGCTCGACGCCGTCGTCAACTGGGTGGAGAAAGGCGTGGCGCCGGACAGCGTCGTTGCAACTGGCGCGGCGTTCCCGGGCCGCAGCCGCCCGCTGTGCCCGTATCCGAAACACGCGCAATACACGGGCAAGGGCGACCCGGAGGACGCGAAGAACTTCGTCTGTCAGTAGTGCGAGCCAGGCGGCGGAAGCCGAGCCGCTCGACCGTCAGCCGTTCGAAGGATTGGATCGTTCGTCCAAGATCGGTCGTGACGCCGCGACCCGCGCCCTTGGCGTCGAATCGCGGCGATCGGCGGTCGGCTAGTTTCTGCCGTCGTCGTCGATCCGACGCATCAGTACCGTGTGGCCGTCCGCAAACGTGATCGCCCGCAGTAGGCCAACCGGGCTCTTGCCGTCGCGCGCCGGCGTGTACGTGACCGTGATCTTGTCACCCTCCTCCAGCGCGTTCTCGCCCTCTTTCCCGATCCGATATCTCGACAGCACCTGCACACTGCCGCCCGTAAACGTCCACTCGGTCTCGGTCCCGTCCGCGTTCTTGACCGACAGCTTCAGCGACGAGTGCGGGTTCACGAGGTGAAACGCCTCGAAGTTCCCCGCAATCGTCGCCTCCTTCGACAAATCGTACGCGCCCGCGACCGAATGATGCGCAAGCACTGTGCCGCTCACCATCAATGCGCCAACGGCGACGAATCCCAAAGTCCCCTTCATCTTCGTGCCTCCCCCTTTAGTGTCGAATCTGATTGGTTTCGGCGATGTCTTCATAAACTTCGCAATTGCCTCGCTCCGGCAGCAACTTCGCGTCGCGATTCGGATTCAACGTGAGCGTACGCGTCGGCAACACCCACGGCTCGAGCAGCACGCCCGGATCCTCGACGGTAACGTCGTACAGGATCGTATTGCCTTGGCGCGTCAACCGCTCCACGACATGCAGCCGGTCGGTGTGAATCAAGCCGCCGCGGCCGAACCACGTGCGATCGTTGAAGCCGATCGAGTCGAGCACGAGGGTGTCCCCCTCCCAGTGCCCGACCGTATCTCCGTAATACGTCTCTTTGAACTCGGCGTCCTCCGCATGCTTGCGGCCGTCGGTCGGGACCACGCGGAACTCCCCGAGCCCTCCGCCCGCGTCCGCGTATTGCTGATAGAGGAACGTAATATCGTCAGCCGATTGGTAAATGCGTCGCGGCGGACCTTGGCGCACGAGCCCGAGCGGCTGACAGGACATGACTGGATCTTTTTTGTTCGTCCACATGTCGAGCTCCTGCATCTTGTCCCAGTACTTCGGCTTGTACTGCGGACGACCCAAGCCTCCGAACCGCGACGGCGAATAGAGCTCGAAATCCTCCGTTTGATTGACCTGCCGACTGCACTCGTGGTCTTGCGTCGGTCCGCAGCGGCGTCCTCCCCCCGTTTGGTAGTTCCCGATCCAATCGGTATGCACCCACGCACCGGTTAGATCGGGTTTGCCGCTCAACTTGGGTGTCGGCGTCGCCTTGTCCGCCGGTGGTTCCGCCTTTGCGATCACACCGCGCAATGGCTGCGCTGTCGGCTTGATCGCCTTCTGGATGCTCGTCGGCACCGGTGCAATCACGTACACATTGCCGGTCTCCGTTACGGTCGTCGCTAGGTCACGGATAACAGCGCCCTTCTTGCGCTCAGTCATCTTGCCGGCGTGCAACACCTCGATCTTGTTGAGTGGGTTGTTCCAGTCCTGATAGTCGCCGTACTTGAATTCGATGGAGTTCGATCCCTGCTTGACGACGACTTCCTGGGTCATGTACTTCGCGTCGAGCGTAGCCGACGCCATCGCCCCCTCAACACCCGGCAGCGGGAACGTCAGAATCGGCTTGCCCCCTTCCCAAGTGAGAGAGGTGTTGCGCAACTTCATGACGCCGTCCTCGACCAGCGTGCCGGGGTTGGCCCCGAGCCAGAACGTATCCGTCATACCGGCAACAGCGGCCTTCGCTGCGCCCTGCGGGCTCGCCCAAATGCGGATGAGCCGATCGTCGACAGCGTTCGCCATCGGCGCCGCGCGTCCCTTCGTGCCGTCGATTTCTGCGCCCACGACATCTTCGTCCCAGGCATACACGCCGCTCACAACCTCGATGTTCGAGTACGTCTGACCGTTCGCCTTCGTGCACGTGTACTGAATGCGCTGAACGGGCACCTGATAGTTCGTGCTCGCCCGGTATTTCGTGAGCGTGCACGGCTGATCGTTAACCTGGATGGTTCCGCTGCCCTGATATTCGAGCGTCGCGACCATGTCGCGCTCGTCATGGCCCTTGAGCATGCCCATGTTGCGCATCCAGTTGAACAGGACGGATCTGAGGTCTTTGGCGTCCGGTTTGGGCGTATAGGGCTCTTGCGTCGCGTACCCCGAGGGTGTCTGCGCGTACGCCGTCGATGGCAATCGGATCGCGACCACAGACGCGAGCGCGACACCCGTCCAAACGATCACTCGTCTAAAGTCCATCGTCCCCCCCTGTGAAATCCCGACGCTGAAGTGAGCGGCGGCGACGTGTCTCGGAACCGCGCTACGAATTTGCCAACGTTTTCGCTTCGTGCACGCGTGACGACATTTCTTCAGCTTCGCGTCGGCCGCCGTGTCGCACACTCGCCGCTGTCACTTTTCGAGCCAACGGCGAACGCGTCTGGGTGTAACTGTCCTGTTTAGCCTAGGTTTTCGATAGGCCGCGGGAAGTTGTATGGCATGCGTGTGCTAGTAGGCTCGGTTCTACGATTGCCGGAGGCTGCCCGTGGTCAGTTTCCAGCATCGCTTCGAATACGTATTATCGATCGGCACATTCGCCATCGGGGTGGGGGGGATGATGGATGCGCGAAGAGAGCAAGTGAAGGAGCTCTTGAAGGCCGCGCGCGCTCGAATACAGCCGGCCGACGTTGGGCTCAGACGCAGCCTTCGGCAAGCGCCCGGGCTGCGGCGGGAAGATGTGGCCGCTCTGGTCGGCATCAGCGTGAAATGGTACACGTGGCTAGAGCAGGGCCGAGACGTCAATTTCTCAGACGAGCTGTTGACTCGCGTGGCGGGCACGCTACGCCTGTCGCCTAGCGAAAGGGATTACCTTCTCGAGCTCGTCCGCAAGAGCGCGAGTCATCGCGAATCGCGAGCACAGGGTCTCACTGAGACGCTCTGGCGGACGATCCAGCTCGCTCCAGTTCCGACACTCGTGATGACGCTTCGTTGGGATATCCTCGCGTGGAATCATCTGACCGCGCGCGTTTTCCGCGACTACGGAAGAGTGCCTCCGCAGGAGAGAAACCTACTTAGAATCGTTCTCACGGACAAAAGATACCAAAGCGATCCCGTTGCCTATGACGCAATGGTACGCAGGTTGGTAGGCGAGTTCCGCGTCGATTTCGGCCGATGCGCTCGGGATCCAGAGTTTCAGAAGCTCGTCGGAGAGCTTATCGAGATCGTGCCAGGGTTCATACGCCATTGGAGGAACGTCGAGGTTCACAAGGAGCAGCGCGGCAGTATCGTGCAGCACGATTCGCTCGGTGAGCTGTCTTTCGACCGGATCTCGTACGTACCGGACGACAGCGCTTATCTGCGAGTGCTGTTATTCATCCCACGCGATCCGCCGACGGCGCAAGCTATCTCTGGGATCAAAGCATTGGCGCTGCCAATGCCGGATACTGGATTGGTCGTAGTCGACGAGCCCCCGAACGCAGTTCGCCATACAAATCGGGATTGAAGGCGTCGTTCACCTTGCTGACGAGGGCTTGCGCCCTCGATACTTGTCTTCCAGACACGTGCGGCTGGCCCTAGTCTTCGACCGGCGTTTCGTTCAAGAAAAACAAAGGGACAGAGAGCGGTGCTCGCTGTCCCTTCATTAGGGGCCCTTAGTCAGCTGTTAGTGGCGACTCTGAATTGTGACGTTGCCCTCTTCGTACACCTCACAGCTCGCGCGCTCTGGCTGGATTCCGTCGAAGCCGAAGTTACCGCCGCCACCGCCCTCTCCCGCCAGGGCCAGGACCCGGGTCGGCATCACCCAGGGCTCGACAAACACTTCCGGATCTTCGATCGTCATGTCGTATCGGAGCTCATTGCCGACACGTGTGAGCTTCTCGACGATATGCATGCTGCCGGAGTGGATGAAGCCCCCTCGTCCCAACCACGTCGCATCGTTGAATGAAATGGAGTCGATGACGAGCGTATCTCCTTGCCAGGTACCGACGCTTTGCCCGTAGTACGTCGGGAGCGACTCCTGTCGCGGCGTACGCTTGCGACCGTCCGTGGGAATGTCGCGGTATTCATTGGCTCCGCCACCGTAATCGGCATTCTCTCCATAGAAAAAGACGACGTCTTTATCGGTTTGGATGATCCGCCGGGGCGTACCGTGACGGGGCAGTCCCAACGGAATGCACGTCATGACGGGATCGTACTTGTTCGTCCACTGATCGAGTTCCTGAATCTTGTCCCACAACGCGGGTTTGTACGTGGGCAGACCTAACACCCCAAACCGCGAGGGCGAGATCCACTCGTATTCCACCCAGAAGTTGTCTTGCCCGCCTTTGCAGCCGAAGTCAGGATCGACTCCTCCACCCTTCACCTGTGTTGGACCACATCGTCGGCGTCCATTACCCGCGATTGGATTAAATGGGCGACCCCACACTCCGCTCAGCTCCGGCTTCCCATCGGCGCGCCGCGGCGTTTCGACGGCTGCAGCAGCCTTCTTCGCAGGCGGTCCCTCCAGCGTCCAGTTGAGAGGCTGATTCGTTGGCTTGATGGCCGCCTTCACGCTTGCCGGCACCGGCATCACGACATACATCTGTCCCGTCTCCGTCACTGTCGTCGTGATGTCGCGGATGACGGTGCCGTTTTTCTTCTCTGTCATCTTGCCGGCATAGAAGGCCTCGGCAGGGTTGAGCGGATTATTCCAATCTTTATAGTTGCTGTAAGTGAAGTCGTAAGTGTTCGCGCCATTTTTCACGACGACGTGCTCGGCCATGAATTTTGCGTCGAGTGTGGCGGTCGCCGTTGCATTGGGGACGCCTGGGATCGGGAACGTCAGCACCGGCTTATTGCCTTCCCATTTGACTGACGTCTTACCTGCCGTCATCACGTCGGCTGGCACCCGTTGCGGTCTGGCTGCCACGTCAGGTGGCGTCTGGTATTGAGTGCCGGCTATGGCGGCCTTCCACGCACCCTGCGGGCTGGCCCATAAACGAATCATCCGGTCCTCTACCGTTGCCGGCATCGGGATGGCTTTGCCCTGCCCCGGGACGAGCTCGGCTCCCTGAATGTCTTCGTTCCAAGCGTAGGCTCCGCTGAGGACCTCGATATTGGAGCAGCTCTGACCATTGGGCCGGGTGCCGGTGATCCGGATCCGCTCTCCGGACGCCCGGTAGCTGATGTCGGCTCGGTACCTCGTCACGTTGCAGGGCTGTCCGTCCACCTGGATGGTGCCTTTGCCCTCATAGACGAGCGTCATGATCAGATCTCGTTCCTCAGTGCTCCGCAGCATGCCGGTGTACCAAGCCCAGTTGAACAAGACCGACTTCAGGTCCTTTGCGCCGGGGGCAGGCGTGTACTCGGGCGCCGCTTCGGGTCGGCGGGCAGTTTGGTCGCCGGCTGCCGTCGCCGTCGCCACGCTTCTAATTTTAGGTTGAGCGCTCGACAGGGACGGCACTGCGATCATGAGAGTCGCGACAATCGCGCCAGCTGTCGACATGATTCGTTCTTGAGCAGCCATAGTGGATCTCCCAGTGGAACCCGCGGTTTACTAATTGCCGCCTTGGTTGCCTAGTACCGTGCCGTCCGACCGCTTAATCGTCTTGAGGCCGCCCAATGGGCTCCCGTTCCGTGCCGGGGTGAACGTGATCGTCAGCACTTCTCCGACCTTGAGAGCGTTCGGACCGACTTTAGTGATCCCGCGCTCGGCGAGCGCCGTAGCCGAACCGGTCGTGAACGTCCAGTCGGTCGTCGTTCCGTCCTCGTTCTTCACCGTAATCACTATCGATCCGTGCGGATTCACGAACTTGAGGTCGGCCAGCGTGCCCGTGACTTCCCCCTCTTTCCCCGGGTCATAAACGCCGGCGGTAGAGTGATGCGCCTGTAGCGACGCACTGCCCATCAAACCTCCGAACACAACCACACATCCCAAAGCTCGTCTAATCATTTGTGCCCCCGCAAAGTTGTGCATCAGCAAAAAGTGCATCCTACCGAAAAAGCCGAACAACCAATTCTTCAGAGCATTACAGCCTGGCGCCTCGACGGCGAGGCCCGTGAGCGTGGGGGTAGTAGCGCTACTTGGCTCATTGGCTGGATCTGCCCAAAAATCTCGAACCTTCTGAGCGTGCGCGTCGTGTATCGGCTTCCACAAACCGCGACACCACGGTCACTTGTTAGGCGGCAGACGGTACATCTATGTCCAACTCCATTACGAGGTCACGATCCATATCACTGCCGAATCGATACGGCTGGTCGCCCACGACCTCGAAGCCGAGCTTTCGGTAAAAGGATAGCGCTCGGCCGTTCAGCTCCCAAACGGCGAGCCAGATTCGATCGCTGCCGGCTGCTTTCGCCGTAGCCAGCGCTCTTCGCATCATCTCTTGGGCGATCCCCCGTCCATGCCATCGAGACAAGACGTAAAGCCGGAACAGTTCTGACGGGTGCCTCGCCGATACGCACTCAACGGCAGAAATTAGACGAACCTGCGCGAAGGCTATTGGCTCGCCGCCGAATTCTCCTACTAGCGTTACGAGAGAGGGGTCCTCAATCTCGCGCAGTTGAATGTCTCGACCGAAATTCTCGGCACAGTGGAGTTCCATATCGCTCGCGTCGCTGTCGTCGGTGAACGCATCTCGAAATTACACCTTGCATGGCTATCGGCGGCGCGGCGTAGCTGTCTCGTTCAAGCGGCGCAGTCACGCCTGTTGCCGCGGATGGATGGCTCGATTATAGTTGCGTCCACTAAAGGCCTCCGCGTCGACC
>Ga0163163_10000521_pt1 | contig 34306 bp, 30 predicted proteins | sample S65metaG_FD_119766 | JGI IMG/M metagenome (GOLD analysis project Ga0163163, IMG submission 119766) | Switchgrass rhizosphere microbial communities from Kellogg Biological Station, Michigan, USA - S6-5 metaG | ecosystem: Host-associated > Plants > Roots > Rhizosphere > Soil | place: USA... | reverse complement strand
AGTACGAAAGAAAATCAGCAGACTGGAAAATGATCTATCGTGCAGGTGCGGATGTGAATGGTGTGGCGAAAGGGTTTGCGGAGCAGTGGTTGAAGGAATTGAACTAGTGCTTCCTACATAGACGGCGCAGCATTCGCGATATCTCATATTTCTCATTTTGGACTGGTTTATGTCAATATGCATTGGGAATTCCTTGTTGGGGCAACGCTCAACTAGGTGTTGTACATGTTCCTGCTAAGCCTGGTTTTTAATGCTTTGAAAAAGAATTCCGGATCGCTTTTGGGAGCCATATTATGTCATGCGGCTTTCAACCTGGGCATGAATTATTGCATTTTTTATTTATTGTAAAAATCGACTGCCATAGGGCTGTCAGTGGGCGGTAGTTTATTTGTATAAAACAATCACCATGTACACAACAAAAGCCCCCATCATGCCTGTCACACTTGCAAATTTCGCAAAAGACGCCGCCGCCTATACGCTTTGGGCCAACAGGCGCCTCGTTAACTGGCTCCGCGAGCAGCCGGCCGACATCATTGAAAAAGAAGTTCCCTCAAGCTTCCCTTCAATTCGTGAAACCCTTACCCATATTTGGTTTGTGCAAAAGGGTTGGATGGCCACATTGCAGGGCCTGCCCACCGAATCAAATTATGGCCAAAGTTTCGAGGGTAGCCTGGAAGATTTGTATGACGGCTTTATTGAGCAGACTGAACAAATGACTTACTATATCCTTTCCTTGAACGAGGTCGGCATGCAGGAGCGATGTGCCTTCAAAGTACCTATTCGCTGGCCGGAATGGGATGATTTTGAAAGAGCGGCATTTGAAATTATTCAGCACGTCTCCAACCACGGAAATTACCATCGCGGTCAGATCATTACAATGGCGCGTGTTCTCGGTCTTTCCAATCCTCCCATGACAGATTATATGTGTTATTTGATAAACCCTTAGTCTTTATTTGAATAAATACGGCATTGAAACAATAGCTGAACGCTTTCAGTGATAGATGGGCTTTTGATCGTACGGCGCGGAGAGATCTGCGCCGTTTTTGTTATTTTGTGGTAACGCCAGCCAAACAATCGCTGTGAAAAATAACTCGTTGTTCACCGCAGGCCTTGTACTTACAATACTCGGACTGATTGGTGTGATCAGTAAATTTAGAAGTTCAAGCTATACTGTTCTTGGGCTTGGATTGGTGTTATTAATTATCTATTACTTTTCAAAAACTAAAAAAAAGCACTCCGACAATAAATAATATTTCCATGCCTAAACTCATTCTCGCCCTCCTTCTTCTCCTTTCGCTATCGGCAACAACTGAGAATTATAAAAAGAAGAAATTCAAAGTCTTCACCATCTGCTCCACGGCAAAAGATCACCTGGTGATGATCGCACGTGCAAGGCCATTCTTCGAACAGCTCGCCAAGGACTATAATTTTGAAATTGATATCACCACAGACACAAGCCTGGTGAATGATGAAAATCTAAAGCAATACCAGGTTTTCCTTCAACTACATGAAGCGCCCTTCGACATGTCCTACGCGCAACAGGCTTCCATTAAAAAATTCATTGAAAGCGGAAAAGGCTGGGTGGGCATTCATGCGGCCGGACTAACAGGCACACAATTTCATCCCAATGATATTTACTGGCAATGGTTTGAAGATTACTTCGGTGGGGTAACCTATTCGCCACATCCGAAATTTCAGAAAGGAACAGTGATCATGGAAGATCGCAATCACCCGGCAACGAAAAATATGCCGGAACGATTTGAGATCAGCGACGAATGGTATGAATTCAACAAGAGTCCAAGGCCTAATGTGCGCGTGCTGGGCGTTGCTGATGAATCAAGCTATCATCAAAACAAACCCATGGGCGATCACCCCATCATTTGGACCAACCCAAATTATCGCCGGATGTTTTACATCGGCGTGGGACATGATTCATCCGTATGCAGCAATCCCGCATGGGTTACACTGGTAAGAGATGCCATTCTTTGGGCTGGTTCAAAAGGCAAATAATCCCCTACCAAATATGCAACCTCGCAGAATCTGACACTAACATCTTGTCTCCAGGCTGTACACTAAAGGCTTTGTAAAACGCCGCTGAATTCATCAAGGGACCATTCACGCGCCACATGGGGGGAGAATGCGGATTGTTATTGATCCACAAACGCAGAAATTCATTCTTCATCTTCACCCTCCAGATCCGCGCAACAGAAATAAAGAATCGTTGGTCCGGGGTGAAGCCGTCTATTTTTGTCGTATCCTGACCTTCTTTGGTTAATTTAAATGCATCATAAGCAATGGCAACTCCACCAACATCCGCCGTGTTTTCGCCCACTGTCAGCGCACCTTTCACATGCACCGAATCCAGCACGGTAAAGGAGTTGTATAAATCAATGACCTGTTGTGTTTTCACCTTGAATTTGTCATAATCACTTTTCGTCCACCAGTTTTTTACGTTACCCTCTTTGTCAAATTGCGCACCCTGGTCGTCGAAAGCATGCGTCAATTCATGACCGATCACCATGCCGATGCCGCCATAGTTCAGCGCATCATCGGCATCGTTGTCGAAATAAGGCGTTTGCAGAATTCCCGCAGGAAATACAATCTCGTTCGCTGAAGGATTGTAATAAGCAGTTACTGTTGAAGGCGTAGTAAACCACTCCGTCTTATCAACAGGCTTTCCAAGTTTCACCAGTTGAAAATCATAGTTGTTTTTAGATGTTGAGATTACATTCTCAAAGTATTTGTCGCGCGCAATGGTCACCTTGCTGTAATCCCTCCATTTATCAGGATAACCGATCTTTTTTGTAACGGCATCCAACTTTTCTTTTGCCTTTGCGCGAGTGCTGTCGCTCATCCAATCCAGCTTGTCCATTCTCGCTGCGAATGCCTTCTGCAGATTGTTCACCAATTCCAGCATCCGCGCCTTCGCGGCTTCGGGGAAATAACGCTTCACGTATACCTGTCCCAATGCCTCACCCAATGCGCCGTCTACTGCACTGGCCATCTTCTCTCCGCGTGATTTTTGCACGGCCTGTCCCGATATAACCTTGGTATATTCAAATGCTGCATCTACAAAAGGCTGACTGAGGTTTTCGGCATAAGTGCCCATTGAACTTGCTTTCAGATAAACCTTCCAGTCTTTGACTGGTATTGATCTTAAAGCTGCGTTCAACTTGTCATAGTATGCCGGCTGTCCTACGTCAACTGAATCCGCCTTACCGCCCAAATTTGTCAGCAGGCCGGCCCAATCAATTTGCGGATGCTTTTTTTGCAAATCCGAAACAGCCATCATATGGTAGTTCGCCTGCACGTCGCGCAACTCGATATTCGTCTTGTGTGAGGAAGCTAACTGCTTTTCAATACCATAAACCAATTCAGCATTTTTCTTCGCCTCGTCTGTATTGCTGCCCGTGAGCTCAAACAAAGTGGCAACATATTTCTTGTATGCATTCTGAATGGCAACCGTTGATGAATCTGTTTTGAAATAATAATCGCGGTCAGGCAGCCCAATACCAGCCTGGTAAAAATTTGCGATATTAATATTGCTGTTCTTTAAATCGGGACCAACGCCAAATCCGATAATTGAAGAATTGCCCGCCTTTGCCTCCTCAGCCACAAATTTCATCAGTGAGGGAACATCGGTGATGGCATCAATTCTCGAAAGCATGGGTTTGATAGGATCATAAGCTCTTTTGTTGATTGTTGCCGTATCCATGCCGGATGCATAGAAGTCGCCGATTTTTTGCTCGAGGCTTCCAGCAGGGTTGCTGGCCTTAGAAATGCTATCCAATATTCCCTGCAAGCGGAGACGTTGCGGGAAGTTCATAAACATATATGCACCCACGCCGGCCTGACTGGCGGGAATTTGAGCACTGTCGTACCAAACCCCATTAACGTAGCGGAAAAAATTATCTCCGGGTTTTATGGCGCTGTCAATGCCCTGAATTTTGACATACCTTTTTTCGGTCTCGGAAGAATTTTTGCAAGAAGCCCAGACCAGGATGCAAAGGGCGTAGAATAGCAATCTTTTCATATGAAGTGATTGTAGATTGTAGTTTGTGGATTGTGGAAGATGGGACGCAATCTACAATCTACAATCCAAAATCCACAATCAATTTCTTCTCATCCGCTTGTAAATTCTAATAGCTGTCATGAGCACCACCATCAAGACAAGAAGTCCCAAAAGCCCCCATAAAAAGCTCACGGTATTCTTCAACACCACCAGGAAAACCACGGCAAAGAGGATGATGGTAGGCACTTCATTCCAGGCCCGCAATTGTTGACCGGTATATCGAAAAACGCCTGCAGCCTGCTGGTTGAAAATGCGCTGGAGACTGAAAAAATATAAATAGAGCAGAAAAACAAAGGCGAGTTTCACCCAAAGCCAATCGCTCATGGGATAAATCATTAACAAACGCGCACCCAAAAACAGCGTGATAATCGCGGAAGGCCAGGTGATTCCGTACAATAGCCGCTTCTTCATCAGCTGGTACTGATCAAGCAAAATTTTTCGCGAAGTCTCATCTTTCAAAACACTCGCCTCTGCTGCGTATACCATCAGCCTGGGCAAATAAAACAATCCCGCAAACCAGGTAATGACGAAAATGATGTGAACAGCCTTGATGTATTGTAATTCCATGTTAACAGGTGCGGGCAAAAGATTCAGCAACGGCTACCGTGTGTGCAATGTCTTCCTCTGACAGCACTTCACAAATAAACCAGGTCTCATACGCCGAAGGCGGAAGATATACTCCATTGTCCAGGCAGTGGTGAAAATACTTTTTGAATCGCTCTATATCGCAGGCCGAAGCACTTGCAAAATCAACTACCGGCTTTTCGCTGAAATGCACGCTGATCATGCTTCCCACACGATTAATCTGCACCGGCACGTTGCGGAAGGCCTTACACAATCCGGCTTCCAACAAAGCCGTTTTTTGCTCCAGCGATTCAAAAATCTTCGGCTGAGCATTAAGGATGGAGAGCATGGTAAATCCGGCGCGCATCGCTAGTGGATTTCCGCTAAGTGTGCCCGCCTGGTATACCTTACCCAAAGGCGCAATCCATTCCATGATTTCTTTCTTTCCACCATATGCACCTACGGGCAACCCTCCCCCGATAACTTTTCCATAAGTCACCAAATCAGCCTCCACGCCAAACAATTGCTGTGCGCCCCCCGGAGCCAAGCGGAAACCCGTCATCACTTCATCAAAAATCAGCAATATCTTTTCGCGATCACAAATCGCCCTCAACCCCTCCAGGTAACCTTTCTTCGGTGGAATACATCCCATATTTCCTGCTACGGGCTCCAATAAAATTGCGGCAATCTGGTCCTTATTATCTGAAATCAATTTCTCAACGACCTCCAAATTATTATATGGGGCCACCAGGGTGTCCTTCGCCACTGTTTCAGTCACCCCGGGAACTCTTTGAATATTGAAAGTAGCAACGCCGCTTCCTGCACTTACGAGGAAACTATCGGCATGGCCGTGATAACAGCCTTCGAACTTGATCAGCTTATTTCTACCCGTATACCCACGGGCAAGCCTAAGCGCACTCATGCAGGCCTCCGTTCCACTGTTTACCATCCTCACCAATCCCAAACCAGGCACCATTTTTTTGATCAATTCGGCCATCTCCACCTCCAATCGCGTTGGCGCACCAAAGCTCAAAGAATGCAATACCTGTTCCTTCAGTGCATCTATCACTTGCGGTTGCGCATGGCCCAGGATCATGGGACCCCAGCTGTTGATATAGTCAATGTATTTGTTGCCGTCCTCGTCAAAAAGATAGGCGCCCTTTGCCGACTTGATAAATAACGGCGTGCCGCCAACACTCTTAAATGCGCGCACCGGAGAATTCACGCCACCCGGAATGGAAAATTGCGCCCGTCTGAACAATTCCTCACTTTGCTGTATGCCCATTAGCCGTTGATGATTTTAATAACATCCTTCGCGAAATAACTTGCAATCAGATCTGCGCCGGCACGCTTGATGGCGGTGATCGTTTCTACAATCGCCTTGCTCTCATCCAGCCAACCTTTTGCAGCAGCGGCCTTGATCATAGAATATTCGCCACTCACCTGGTAGGCAGAGACGGGTGCATGCACCGCATCTTTCACTTCCCTGATGATATCGAGATAACTCAATGCAGGTTTTACCATGATAATATCAGCACCTTCTTCCACATCGGTTATGGCTTCCCGTATGGCTTCCCGCCTGTTGGAGAAATCCATCTGGTAGGTCTTCTTGTCGCCAAATCCTGGTGCGCTGTCTAACGCATCACGAAATGGACCATAAAAGCACGATGCATATTTTGCGGCATAACTCATGATGCCCGTTCTCGTAAAATTATTTTCTTCCAACGCCTGCCTGATGGCACCAATTCGTCCATCCATCATATCACTGGGCGCTACGAAATCTGCACCAGCCTTGGCATGGCTTACGCTCATTTTCGCTAACACCTCAACCGTAGGATCATTGACGATCTCTCCTTCTTCAACGATTCCATCATGTCCAAAACTGGAGAATGGATCAAGCGCCACGTCGGTCATTACACAAACGTTGGGCGTCGCATTCTTGATAGCCCTGATGGTTCTTTGCATCAGCCCCGATTCATTGAGGGCTTCGGTTCCCCTATTGTCTTTCAATTCATCCTTACTCTTTACAAAAAGCAATACGGATTTCAATCCGAGTTTTTCCAGTTGCTTCACTTCTTCAACCGTCAAATCCATACTCAATCTGTGATAACCAGGCATGGAAGAAATCTCTTCGCGGACTTTTTCGCCCTCCACAACAAAGAGGGGAACAATAAAATCATTGGGACTAATATTCGTCTCCGCAACCATGCTTCGGATTGCGGGCGAGGCTCTTAATATCCTGTGTCTCTTTTGCAAATACATCGTTAGATCTATTTTTCTGATTCGTTGACCCCCGTCGTCGGCGGGACAGGCGTTGTTCGTTGACCGTTGACCGTATATTCTAGCCCTGTATCCAATCGCGTGGATGCAAACAAACTTGCAATAATTTATCCTCTTCAGATCCGGCCGGGGGTTGGTAATCATATTCAAAGCGAACAGTGGGCGGAAGACTCATCAGGATACTCTCGGTCCGACCATTTGTTTTCAGGCCGAATAAGGTACCACGATCATGAACAAGATTGAATTCAACATACCTACCCCGCCTGATCTCCTGCCAGAATTTGTGGTCAGCATTAAATTCAGTTTTCAATCGCTTTTCAACGATCGGCAGGTAAGCGGGCAAAAATACGTCGCCGCAATCGCGCGCCAGTCCCAGCCAGGATTCAGGCCGACCGCGAAGATAATCGAAAAATATACCGCCGATACCCCGCGCTTCATTCTGTCGATGGCGGTTAACAAAATATTCGTCGCAATGCTTTTTAAATTCAGGATAAAGCGCTGTATCCGTTTTATCGCAGGCGCTTTTCAATTGCAGATGGAAATGCCTGGCGTCTTCTTCAAAGAGATAATACGGAGTTAAGTCGGCACCACCGCCAAACCAGCTGTCAATCACCTCTCCCTTTTCATCATACAACTCAAAATATCTGAAATTGGCGTGAACCGTAGGGACAAAAGGATTCAATGGATGGATAACTAACGAAATTCCCGTTGCAAAAAAGTGATCTCCGTCTAAAGCCAATTGTCTGCGCATGGTCTCGGATATCTTTCCGTTCACCTCACTCACATTCACACCACCTTTCTCAAACACATTGCCGTGTTGTATTACCCGGCTCCATCCGCCTCCTCCGCCTTCACGCTTCCAATAGTCCTGTTTAAACTTCGCAGCGCCGTCAATTTTTTCCAGCCCCCTGCAGATTTCGTCCTGCAGGTTGCGGATGTATTTGCCAAATACTTCTTTGATTGCCTGTTGCTGCTTAATCATCTCAAAACATTTTCATGCTATTCTTTATAAGATTTCACGGCATCTACAAAAGCCTGCGCGTGATCCACCGGGATTTGTGGCACAATTCCATGACCCAGGTTCACAATATATCTGTCCTTGCCAAATTCACGAATCATGTCGCGCACATCAGTCCTTATCTTTTCAACGGGTTGCAACAATTTGATGGGATCATAATTTCCCTGCAAAGTAATCGTCCCGCCCGTCAGTCTTCTTGCTTCAGTTGCGGTGTTTGCCCAATCCACGCCCAACGCCGCTGCGCCGGTGGCCTGTAATTCGGGCAATGAATGCCAAACGCCTTTTGCGAAAAGTATCACCGGAATTTCTCCATTAAGATGCTGCACCAGTTGCTTCAGGTATTGCAATGAAAAACTCGCGTAGTCAGGTTTGTCCCAAACACTACCCCAACTGTCGAAAATCTGAATCGCATTCACGCCCGCTTTCACCTGCGCTTTCAAATAAGCTGCCGTTGCCAGCGTGATACTTTGAAGCAAGGCATGCGCTGCATCGGGATCCTGGTAGCAAAATGCTTTTGCCTTGTCGAATGTTTTGCTGCCCTTGCCCTCGACCATATAACAGAAAATGGTCCAGGGTGCGCCGGCGAAACCAATCAAAGGCACGCGGCCCAGCAATCTTTCCCTGGTTACTTTAATGGCATCATATACGTACTGCAGTTTCACATGCGCCGCTTCTACCTCCAACTTCAATACATCACTCATGTTGGAGATCGTATCGGGTAACAATGGTCCCTTACCTTCATTCATCTCCACAGTCAGTCCCATGGCCTGGGGGATCACCAGAATATCACTAAACAAAATCGCCGCATCCACGGCCAATCTGTCGATGGGTTGAATGGTAATTTCAGCAGCGAGCTCTGGCGTTTGCACGCGAGTAAAAAAATCATACTTCGCACGCAATACCTGGTACTCGGGAAGATACCTCCCAGCCTGGCGCATCATCCACACGGGCGGACGAGAAACCGGCTCTCCCTTGACCGCCCTTAGAAAAAGATCATTTTGCAATCCTGTTCCCGTCTCCCCTTTGAGGGCTGTCTGTTCGCTTTGACCTATCATTAAACTTGTTTTTTTTGAATCGCTAAAAAATAATCGTGCACCGCTTCCATCACCATTTCCTGGCTTGGCTCATCAGCTATCACAACTTTATTATGACTGTGCTCACGAAACGCAGCAGCAGTTGTCTTTCCAATGCAAAATGCAGGAACGTCCTGCGCCAGGATATTCGTTTGAAAGTAACTTTCCACGGCACTCGGACTAAAAAATGCAATGCCCTGGTACTGATCTTCAATTCTCTTGCCACGCAACACTGTATCATAAACCTGTATTTCTGTGACCACAATACCATGCCCGGTAAGTATTTGCATCAGGTCATCTCTTCTCAACTTTCCGCAGATAAAACTAAAAGCGTTTGACCGGCGTTCACTAACAATCAGGTTCGCAAGCGCGGCTGCATCCTTCGCAGTGCCACAAATTTCACTCTTTGTTAGTTTCTTCACTGCTTTCATGGTCTCGCCCTGCAGACAATAAATTTTGTAAACCGGCGCGGGTGCCTCCATGCTCTTCAATTGAGTTGCAAAGATCTTAACTGCCTGGCGGCTGGTGAAAATGAGCCATTCGTCAATTGCGGCCATTCTGCTGCTCATGTCTTCATCATCAAGCGGAACCGTCTTGATAAAATCGTACTGGATCAAGTCATAGCCCCGGTCGGCTGCTCTCTTTGCAACCGATGACTTCAATTTTTTTGTTGATAGTATTACGATGGACGGCGTCACTGCGCTAGTATTTTGTGAACGTCTTCCTGTCTCAATTGATGTATTGCCTTTTGGGCCAGTGATGAATATTCAGACTTATCTTCTTCCAAAGTCACAACGATATTTTCACGTCCATCCGGGCTCGTAATGCTAGCTTTAAAAATAATCCTGTCTCCATCTATCTCTGCCAGCCCTGCAAATGGCGTAGAGCAGCCACCCATCATTAACCTCAAAAACTCTCTTTCAATGCCGGTACAAATTGCCGTGCCTTCATCGTGCAATTTGGCGCAGGCTTCCAGTAAACTTTCATCATGTTCACGACAAACGACTGCCATCGCGCCTTGTGCCGGTGCAGGAAGCATCCATGGCAATAATAATTGCGGACCCGTCTCTGCTTCAGTGAGACCCAATCGCTCCAAACCTGCGGCTGCAAAAATAGCTCCGTCCCAATTGGATGATTTCAGTTTTTGCAGGCGAGTGTTCACGTTACCACGCAGTGATTCGATGCTTTGCCCGGGATACCTATGCAACCATTGTGCTTTTCTGCGAATGCTACTGGTTGCAATTGCAGGTCTGTTGGCGGAGCCAAGATTTTGTGGCTTGCTGTAATACGCTTTCGCTTCTTCGCTCTTGCAAACCAGCATATCCAATGGATTTGCGCGTTTCAATATGGCAGCGATACGCAATCCCTTGGCGGGTTGAATGGGAATGTCTTTGTAAGAGTGAACCGCAATGTCGATTTTGTTTTCAAGCAGTGCTATATCCAATGCTTTGGTAAAAATGCCCTGCACACCAATTTCATACAATGGCGTAATCAGGTCAATATCGCCTTCACTTTTGATGAAGACAAGTTCGGTTGAATGTTGGTGAAATTCTAATTGACGGCTGACCATTTCGGCCTGCCACTTTGCCAATTGGCTGTCTCTGGTACCCACCCTGATCATCCTAGTGCGTATTGGTGAGGGAATTTTGAACCGGAGTGGCTTCCAGGAAATGTTTATAGGCGTGGATGAACTGGCATCCCTTTTCTTTTTTGGTCTTGAGGTTGCCCACCAGGTGACTCACGGTTTTGTTGACACGGCTGTTCAACTCGGCAGACCAGAATTCGGCATCGCCGGCCATCTCACAGGCGTCAATATTTAATCCCGTAAGCGTAAGAAGCTTTGAACGCATTTCCTGGATATGGGAAGAATGCTGATACATGGCCAGCCAATCAAAAAAGTCCTGTTGAACCTCATTGAGCATTTCCATTGCTTTTGGCACTTCGGCTTTTCTTGCGCGGAGTGTCTCAAAAAGCAACACGGAAACTTCATCTACATCTGCCACCCTGATACCGGGCAGAGCCGCCACGTTGGGATGGACATTTAAGGGAACAGAAAGGTCAAGTATGGTTTTTTCGGCGCTATCTTCAAAAAGTTCTGGCAAGAGCGTATACTCGCCAGCGTTAGTGCATACAATGATGACATTCGCGTCTTTTATTGCAGAAGCCAGGCTGCTGAAAGGAATCCAGTTTGCGCCGGTTTCTCTTGCAAATTGTTCAGCCACACTATCTGTGCGATTAATTACAGCCAGGCTCGCGCCGGGAAAATAGTGACGGATATTTTTGGCGACATTTCTTCCAAATTTTCCTATACCGTATACCAGGATATTCTGAATGTCTCTTTTCTTTTCTTTTTGCAACCATTCAATGGCGGCGTAAGAAACTGAAACGGTCCCGGTACTCAATTGAGTTTTCGTCTTAATGGCCTTTGCTGCCTGGAATGCAAAATTCAGGGTGCGATCCATGATCGGACCGATCATATGCTGGCCACGGCTAAGCGCAACCGACTGCTTTAGTTGTCCAAGAATTTCGTTGTCGCCGATAATTTGGGAATCCAGTCCAGCGGCTACCTCAAAAAGGTGTTGGAGGGCCTCAGTGCCCCTTTTACGATAGGCCAGGGCATGAAATTGCTCCCGGTTGCCCCTGGTATGGCGAATAAGCAGGTCAGTTAGTTCCTGGTCCTGTTGGCAATAACCATAAATTTCGGTTCGGTTACAGGTGCTGAGTACAAAAGCACTCCTGATACCGGATGTTCCAGCTTCCTCCAAAATTCGCGTAGCTCCCTCATTATCAACGGAAAACAAGCCCCTGGTGGAAATATCGGCTTTTTGGTAATTAATACCGGCAACGAATAAGCGAGATATTATGTGATCCGGTATTGTTAACTGGTCGAAATGCATATTTTTCGGAACATGAAACTACAAAGATCAGGTCTATATTAATAGTACTGTCATCGCTTGGTAAAAAATCCACCCAGTCTCCTTATCACTATTGGTGGCGTACATTTGCGGTCTATGTCAAACAATGCCATTCTGCTCATGAACCTCGGTTCGCCGGAGCGACCCGATACAGACGCCGTTAAGCCCTATCTCACAGAATTCCTTATGGACGAACGGGTTCTCGATATGCCCCGCTGGCTTAGATCCCTGATTGTAAAGGGGCTGATTGTACCTTCCCGTTCACCTAAAAGCGCTGAAAAGTACAAGGCCATTTGGACACCGGAGGGATCACCGCTCATTGTTCATACCCAGAAGCAACACAGACTGGTCAGTGACAAGATCTCGGAACCTGTTTACTATTGCATGCGGTACGGTAATCCCACTGCGGCAGAAGTTTTGGCGCGCATACATAGTGAAAACAAAAACCTGCGTGAACTGATTTTGTTCCCTCTTTATCCTCACTATGCGATGAGCAGTTATGAAACGGCAGTGGAGGATGTAAAGGCGGCACATCTCAAAGGCGGATATAATTCTCACATCAGAGTTGTGCCACCTTTTTATAAACATCCTCACTACATTAACGCCCTTGCCGGATCCATCCGGCCATGGCTGAACCGTCCATTCGATCATATTCTTTTCAGCTACCACGGCATTCCTGAAAGGCATGTCAAAAAAACTGATCTCACTCACCAACATTGCCTCCAGTCTGCCGACTGCTGCGAAATCGCTTCCTCAGCGCATAATTATTGTTACCGTCATCAGATTATCACGACCACCAGGCTCACTGCATCGCAGTTGGGGTTAGAGCCGGAAAAATACAGTTATAGTTTCCAAAGCCGTTTGGGAACTGACGCCTGGCTTAAACCATATACGGTAAAACAGCTCCAGGAGTTTCCTCAACGGGGTGTCAAAAAATTGTTAGTATTATGCCCGGCCTTTGTTAGCGACTGTCTTGAAACGCTGGAAGAAATTGAAATGGAAGGAAAGGAATTGTTTGAAAAGAGTGGCGGCGAAAGTTTAACAATGATTCCTGCCCTGAACGAAGACCCCTTGTGGATTGATTGCATGGCAAAGCTGATCAACGAAAGCATTCCTGAAAAACAGCTAATGATGTCTTAGGCCTGCAACTACACTATCGTCTTCGCGTAACCGAACTAACATAAATGGAAGAGGTGAAAGGTAAAAGGCGAAAGGCCTTTAACGTTTGGCCTTTTACCTTTCGCCTTTTTTATTATATTTAATGATGAAGCGAAGACAATTTCTGTTGTTAACCGGAACGGGCATTATTTCACTTGGCGTTCCTTTTGCCGGGTGCAACATTCATCATCCTACCTATGCCCCCTGGCTTACGCCTCCAACTCATCTTTCCACCATTTGCGATACTGCCACTTTGAAATCGATTGGATTCACCTATCTCGGTCAACATCGCAATGAAGAGAATGAAGAAAGGCTGGCCGAGTTGATCATGGATGATGACAACGGGAAACCTCACCAACCTGAAAAAGATGACGCTGCAACCAGGGCCTGGCTGGATCAAAAAATATCGAAGGAATTTCAATCCGGAAAGACTACTGTTGTAAAAGGCTGGGTGCTGGCACAAACTGAAGCCCGCCAATGCGCCCTCTTCGCACTAACTGTCAAATAATCTGCATGCATATAGACGCAAGAAATTTGGAAAATGAAAGCCTGATTGAGGGGGATGTTTGCATTGTGGGCGCGGGTGCAGCAGGCATTAGCATGGCGCTGGACTGGATCGGAACACCTTACAAAGTCATTTTGCTGGAAGGTGGCGGATTTGAATATGAACAGGCGATGCAGGATTTGTATGGCGGCAAAACAACCGGGCAGAAATATTTCCCCCTGCAAGCCTGCCGACTACACTATTTTGGCGGCACCACCGGCCACTGGGCTGGATTCTGCAGCAATTTTGATGAAATCGATTTTCAAAAAAGGGACTGGGTTCCGCATAGTGGCTGGCCAATTACGAGGAAAGACCTTGATCCATTTTATGTGAGAGCTCAAAAGAATCTCGACCTGGGGCCTTATGAATATGGACTTGAATATTGGCAGAAGCAGGATCCGAAAATGATTCCACTCAGGATGGATCCAAACGTGGTATGGCATAAGATGTGGCAATTCAGTCCGCCCACGCGTTTTGGTACTAAATACAAGTCGACAGTTGTCAACGCGCGCAATTTGCATCTTTACACGTATGCTAATGTTACCAATATTGCCACGAATGAAAATGGTAACCAGGTGATGGAAGTGACCGTAAAAAACCTTGCGGGCAAAACGCATCGCGTAAGAGCAAAGCATTTCGTGCTGGCCTGTTGTTCCATTCAAAATGCAAGGCTGCTCCTGGCGTCCAATCAACAGGCGAAAAAGGGATTGGGCAATGATAACGATTTGGTGGGTCGCTTTTTTATGGAGCATATTGAGATTAAGTCGGCCGAAATTCACTTATTCAAACCCTTTCTTTCTTCATTATATAGTTGGGAATTTGGAACAAAGGCCCGCGCTGAATTGGCTATTCATCCCGCTATGCAGGAAAAATATAAAATTCTGAATGGAACGGGGTCGCTGGAAAGGCTTGACGTTGCGAATAAAGTCAAGCCGGTGATCGAAACTTTCAATGACACTGATGCCAGGAAGAGCATGAAACAGGCGATGGAGGGCTTTGATGGCGCGGCTGGTATGCAGATCGACACTTCGAAGGGTGTTGACGCTTATCAATTGTTTACACGCATTGAGCAGGCGCCCAATCCAAATTCCCGTGTTACACTGGATGCGGAAAAAGACGCACTCGGTGTTCCCCGCGCTCAATTAAACTGGGAATTGACATCATTCGAAAAGAGAAGTCTTCGCACCATTTATAAATTGATTGGAGAACAGATTGGCAAATCAGGCATGGGAAGGGTGAGACTCCTGGAGTATTTACAGGACGAAAAAGATGACAGTTGGCCTGCCTTTACAGGTGGTGGCTGGCATCACATGGGAACGACGCGCATGAGTGAAGATCCCAAACAGGGCGTGGTGGATGCAAACTGCAAGGTGTATGGCATTTCAAACCTGCACATCGCTGGCGCATCCTGTTATGCAACGGCTGCGGCGCCAAATCCGACACTGACATTGGTAGCGCTCACACTGAGACTGTCCGACCATTTGAAAGACATCATGAAAAACAAGGCCTGATCGACACCAATATTTCAAATTCGACGCCTTGCACAGAAAAATTCATTTTCGGTTATTGATGCTCGTCATCTCGCTTGGAGTGGTTTTCGGATTTTCCGGACCTCCTCCCAGCCGTATTTATAGTAGCAATCCTGCCGCGGTGTTGGTTGCTACACCGAAGTTCCAATTCAATTCATTCGTTGACTGTAATATGGCCGAGGTATGGGTTGGCGATACCTTCAGAATTTTTCCTGGCAAGTATGGCGAAGATCCACTTTGGGGATACGCGCGCGATTTGAAATTTGCGGATGGCTTCAATCCTGATGAAACTTTTAACCGGTCCGCAACAGAATTCCGCGAGCCGGTGATGCCACCCAATATGCGTCCCGGTAAAGCCGGATTGCATGGTGCTGTATGGTTTGAAACTGTTTACCAATTGGAAACAGATAAAACCGGCAAAACACTTTTCGCCCTTTATCACAACGAGAATTATCCATCCACGCTTCCCTACAATTCGGTTACGGGTGAGGGTTATATCAATAAAAATTGGCCCCAGGGACTCACGGGTGATTCGACGCCCGCAGCTGTATGTCGTATCGGTATTATGAAATCTGTCGATGGCGGGCACAGCTGGGTTAACAAAGGAATTTTAATTGAAGACCTGCAACCACGCATGATCCTCAAACCGCACAACAACTCAGTAACATTCGCAGGCGGTGTGGGAGATCCTTCAGCCGTGGTAAGCGGCGACTACCTCTATATTTTCTACGGCGAATATGGATATACCGGAAAATACAGCGCTTCCAAATTCGATGCTGAACGCGCACGCAAGGGCCAGTGTATTAGTATCGCCCGGATTCGATTGACCGACCTTGACGCTCCTGTTGGCAAAGCAAAGCGATGGAATGGTCAATGCTTTTCCGCACCGCACAATGGCGCAGGTACTCCCATCAAATCGCTACAGATTCCCAAAAACGAAGGCGGGGGACCAAGTTCTTCCCCTGTTGCAAAATATTATTGGGGACCCTCGGTGAGTTGGAACAAATATCTTCAATGCTGGGTGATGTTGATGGCTCGTGCGGAAGGTGCGAGTTGGAAAGGCAGCAATATTTATATTTCTTTCAATACAAATCCTGACCTGGGTAGCAGCATTTGTTCGCAACAATGGACAAAACCAAAACTGCTGCTGTCCAAGCCAGGACATACCATCTGGTATCCTTCACTTCAACCGCTTAATTCTGATGAAGACAAGGCTGAAAAAAATACCAGCCTGCGCCTGGGCAAAAAAGCCAGGCTATTTTATAAGGATATCCTTCCCGATAAAAGTGAATATATATCGGAATGGCTCGTTGAATTTAAAAGGTAGTTGCCGAATTATGATTGCTTCACCAGTTGTACCTCGCAGCTAATGCGCACATCTTCAGATACCAGCAATCCACCGGCTTCAAGTGCTGCGTTCCAATTCAGTCCCCAGTCTTTGCGGTTGATCTTTCCATTAATGGAAATCCCGGCCTTTTCATTGCCCCAGGGATCTTTCACCACGCCTCCGAATTCGATGTCTAGTTTAACCTGGCGTTTGACGCCTTTGATGGTGAGGTCGCCCCAAAGCTCATAGCTGCCGTCCTGGTCAACGCTCTCGATGGTATTGCCGGTGAAGTTGATTTGTTTGTGATTCTCTACGTCAAAGAAATCCGCGCTCTTGAGGTGTGCGTCGCGATTGGGATCACCGGTTTCTACCGATGCAGGATTCAACCAGAAATCAACCTCGGCAGTCATGATGTCTTCACCCGTTGAGTAGATCACGCAATCGTATTCGGTGAATTTACCTGTAACCGTGGTGATCATGAGGTGTTTCACCTTGAATGCAATTTCACTGTGAGCCGGATCAATGCCCCATTTAATTTTTACATCTTCGGCGGTTTTCATTTTTTTCAATTTAGTTGGTTAAGAAATGGTCTCGGTAGCTATTCAAGTTACGGTGATATTGGGGGATTTGGCATTAGGTGGAAAATTAAAGTTGCAACCTTGATTCTGGATACTGGATACTCGATGCTGGTGTACCCGGTACGGGGTATTTACCCATCCGTATCCATTATCTCGTATCCAGTATCCAAATTCCCTTTGCTTATATTAAAGAAATTTCTAAACTTCATTACGAGTGACTTTCCCCATGCCAAAAACTGCTTATGACAAAACTTTTACTCGCGGGCATCGCCTGCATTCTTTCGTCGCTGACGATGGCGCAAACGCCTACCATTACATGTTACAAAACCACCGCCACCATTGCGGTGGACGGCAATTTGACCGAATCAGCCTGGATTACGAATACTTCGGTCACCAAGGCCATCATCGGTACTCCTAACAATGCCGTTGTTTACGGCGTGATGTGGAATAGTACTTATCTATACGTTGGTTTCAAGGTGACAGATGCCAACCTATTCAACGAATCGACCAACACCTACGATGATGACGCCGTTGAAGTTTACATTGATGCTGATAACAATGGCGGTACTTCTTACGGCACTAACGACCGACAGTTCATCAAGGAATACAATAGCACCACCATCTGGGAAAAGAGTAGCAAGACAACCGGCGTGTTGCACGGTTGGAGAGCAGTGACTGGCGGCTACACCGTTGAGATCGCCATTCCCTGGAGCAATATGGCAATTACCTCTCCGGCCGCCGGGAGAATTATTGGATTCGACGTCGCCAACGACGACGATGACAATGGTGGCGCCAGGGATAGCCAGGCTATGTGGGCGGGCGATGGCGACAACTATCGCTATCCAAGAAATTTTGGAGATCTCGTGCTTGCCAACGCTCAAGACCTGCAGGCACCAACTGCGCCGACCGCACTTGCAGCGACGGCGATTTATCCAACCAATCTTACATTGAACTGGACAGCTTCCACTGATAATGTTGGCGTCTCAGGTTATGACGTATATAGGAATGCAACTAAGATCAATACTGCTCTTGTAACTGCAACCACTTACGCTGTTACAGGCCTCACCGCGTCAACGGCTTACAGTTTCTACGTCGTTGCAAGGGACGCAGCGGGGAATACTTCTCCGAACAGCAACCCCGTCAATGTGACCACACCATCTGCAACACCTTGCAGCGGAACGGGCTCAATTGCTTTCCAGAAATGGACAAATGTCACCGGCACAGCCGTCACAAATCTTACTTCGCTGGCCTCCTATCCAAATAGCCCAAACAGTACGGGAACACTCACGAGTTTTGAAATCCCATCTGCCGCCGGAGACAATTATGGCATGAGGGTAAATGGATTGATTTGTCCGCCGGCAACAGGATCTTATGTATTCTGGATTGCTTCGGACGATAACTCAGAACTGTGGCTCAGTACAACCACCAGTCCCGCTAACAAAGTGAAGATTGCGTCCAACGCTTCCTGGACGAACTCAAGGGAATGGAACAAATTCGCCTCACAGAAATCTGCAGCGATCACGCTCGTTGCAGGCCAAACATATTATGTTGAAGCGCTGTTGAAAGAAGGAACAGGTGGCGATAACATGGCTGTGGGCTGGGCAAAACCTGGTCAGGCCACAACTGCACCAAGTGAAGTAATTCCGGGCGCAAACCTGATTAGCGAGATTGCAGATACACGGGCACCGACGGCACCAACGAATCTGAATTCTTCAAACATTACATTTACTTCATTCACGCTAAGCTGGACCGCATCCACCGACAATGTTGGTGTTACTGGCTACGACGTTTATAAGAATGGTGTAAAGTTGAATACTTCCAACATCACGGCAACCAGTTACGCGGTTTCGGGTTTGACGGCAAGCACCAACTATTCATTTTACGTCGTTGCGAGAGATGCAGCTAACAATGTATCTGCAAATAGCACAACGCTGAACGTTACCACGCTTACACCCGACACACAGGCACCTACATCTCCAACCGGATTGGCAGCTTCCGCTGTTTTACAAACGACATTCACGTTATACTGGACCGCATCCACCGACAATGTTGGCGTGACTGGTTATGATATTTACCAGGATGGCGTGAAAATAAATGCATCGAATGTAACTGCGACCAATTTTGCAGTTTCGGGGTTAACAGCGAGTACGCTCTATTCTTACTATGTGGTTGCAAAAGACTCGTCCGGAAATGTATCAGCCAATAGCACAAGCCTGGATGTTACGACAAGTCCTCCGGATACGCAGGCACCAGAGGCACCAATGGATTTACAGGCAGGAACCATTGGCGAAACAACCTTGACACTGACATGGACTGCCGCAACCGATGATTACGGCGTGACGGGCTATGACGTATACCAGGATGGTGTGAAAATCAACACAGCAAATGTCACGGGCACAAGCTTTAATGTAAGTGGACTCACGGCGGCAACGCTGTACTACTTCTATGTGACGGCGCACGATGCCGCTGGCAATACATCAATGTCCAGCAGCTCTGTTGATATAACAACAAGTGCAACGGACGTTACACCGCCGTCGATTCCAACCAACCTGGCGGCTTCCAATATAGGATTGACTTTGTTCAGTCTGACCTGGACCGCATCTACAGACGACCGGGCGGTTGCAGGATATGATGTCTATAAGAATGGTGTAAAGATCAATGCATCTAATATTCCCGGAACAAATTATAGCTTGACTGGCCTAACGCCTGGCAGCACTTATACGTTCACGGTAGTTGCCAGAGATGCTGCCGGTAATATCAGCACTGCCAGCAATGGATTGGATGTAACCACCCTGCTACCGCAACCGGGAACCGAAAATTTCACACAGCGAACTGTGATTGGCAACCAAAGAATGCCACATGACCTTGTGTTTGGTCCGGACAATAATATATGGTATACCGAAAGATTTGGGGGAACAGTGAGCTATGTGGTGCCGGCGACTGGTGTGAAGACTGTTGTATTGAATTTGGGATCAAAGATGGTCAGAGTGGGAGGACAGGACGGTTTAATGGGCCTTGCTCTCCATCCGCAATTCATGAGTGGTAAACCATACGTTTATATTTCTTACACCTATCAAAGCACCAGCAGCACCGTTAGAAAGACAAGGATAGAAAGGTATACGTATGATTTTGGAACCAGGACTCTTGGTTCGCCTGTGACCGTGCTTGAAAATATTCCGGGCAGCAATGATCACAACTCCTGCAGATTAGCGATTGGTCCGGATTTGAAACTCTACTTCACCATTGGAGATATGGGTGCGGGGCAGTTCGACAATCTGACCAGGACACAGAATGCACAAAATGTAAACGTGTATGAAGGAAAAGTGTTGAGACTAAATACCGAGTCAATTGGTGGTTCCTGGATTCCAACTGATAATCCATTTACCAATGGCGGCGTCCCCACTGCTGTATATAGTTTAGGACATCGTAATGCACAGGGACTGGTTTGGGGGAAAGTGAACGGTGTGGATATCCTTTATAACAGCGAGCACGGGCCTTACAGTGATGATGAGATCAATGTGATTGAAAGAGGACGTAACTATGGCTGGCCGCAGGTTGCAGGATTCTGCGATGGAAACTACAATGGAAGAACCATCGGAACATTCAACGTGGTGAACGAACAACAGAATTGTGTTACGTTGAATGTGAAAGAACCATTGAAGTCTTTGTTCCCATCGCCAAATCCTCCACAGGAAGGAACAGATAATATGACCTGGCCATCTACTGCACCTTCCGGCACTGACTTTTATGGAAGCAATGCAATTCCGGGATGGCAAAATTCATTGCTGGTTGCAGAATTGAAAGCAGGAACGATTGCGCGGTTCAAACTCAGTAATGATGGCCAGAGTATTATTTCAGATACCATCAATTATTTCCGAGGCAAGGGCAGGTTCCGTGATGTGGTGGTAAGTGCGGACGGGTTAAAGATTTATGTGGCCTGCGATTCAAGCGGCAATACTTCTGGTCCCACTGGTAATGTAGTGACAACACCTGCAAATCCCGGTAGCATACTCGAGTTTACTTACGTACCGCCATCAGGCGTTCGCATGGCCAATAGTGCCGTTGCAACCACAACGCCGGTTGTTGAAGTATTGGATAACAAGACCATTGATATATATCCGAACCCGGCTACTACTTATATCATCGTGTACAACTATAAAGATGCACAAGGTAGAAGTATAGAAATGTTGGATATCAATGGACGCCTGGTTAAGAAGGTTCAGGTAACAGGAATGGCTACCCGAATCGAGACTGGTAAGATTTCCAACGGTGTGTACATCATCAAAGTTCACGACAAGCAGGGCAAATTGCTGAGACTTGAAAAAGTGATAATAAATAAATAGAGGTGGCAGGTAAATGGTAAAAGGTGAAAGGAGCCCTTTCACCTTTTTACCTTGCACTTAAACTCAATTCACCGCTATTTCTCGTTGCACAGACTCTTTGCCCGCGATGAAGGGCAGGCTGATCTCAAGAACGCCGTCTACATACTTTGCGCTGATAGACGCCGTATCTACGGCTTCATCCAGCGTAAACTCGCGTTCAAACCCACCACGGCTGTATTCGCGTTTGATCCAGTCTGGCCTTGGAAAACCCTCAGGTGGCGTGTATGAGACTCTAAGCTGATTGCCTTTCAGATCAAGGTGAAAATTCTCCTTAATCCTGCCAGGCGCAAACACCAGCATCTCATAACTCTTTTCCGTTCTGAAAATGTTTACCGGCGCTCTTTGGATGGTTCGGAGTTGCAGTTGCCGGCCCCTGCCTCCGTACTCGCCTTTTGCGGCGAAGGTTTCATAATGATTCATAACCTGATTTTTAGGTAAACAATAGGTTTACATAAAGAGCAGACGAATGAGGGCGGGGGATATTGTAAAATTATTGTATCATCTTTCCAACAAAAACGCTCCTGCCTTCAATCATTAGTGAAACAACCTTCACGTTCCTGCCTTGACCCGATTCAATTGGAAGGAGATTGTAGCCGGGTACCAATTGAACTTTTTGGGTTCGCAGCAATCTACCGTCTTCAGCATACAAAGTGATATAGCCGTACTGCGTTTTGGGAGAGCTATAAACGAGTGCCATTCCTTTCCCGGAAGGACTAGTCGTGAGGAAAGTTTTTCCGGTGACCGCGCCATTGTGATCAATCATTAAGATATTCGAGTAAGCAATCAAGCCACTCTTATTAGTGATCCTGACGCGATAAAAATTATTTCCTGATCCGGGATTGATATCAGTGAATTGATAAAGTTGATTGTGTAAGTACTGGTCGCTGCCCGCATTAATATTTGATAGCGGGAAAAAATCAGAACCATTTAACGATCGTTCAATCGTATAATTAGTTGCCTGAATAATATTATTGCCTTGCCAGGAAAGCAGTATTGCGTTGATCTGATTCTTGCCCTGCAGTGAAATAGCGTTGCTCGCAAGAATGAAAAACAACTGCCTTAATATGGACGAGGTTATAGTGTCTTTACAACCGTTTCGCTGCTCCGTTGCGACCAGCTGGTAATCTCCCCAAACCGTGTCATTCACGGGATTCTGGATCGACGAAGTAAATCCTCCGGGACCCGACCAATTCCAAGCCAATCCCTGCGAACCGCCGAACGGCGTAGGATAATTACTGGCTGTAACATCACCTCCAATTAACCGGATGGAGTCAGCACCAGGACTCAGGGTTGCAAGAATAGAAGCAACCGGGGGAAATGTATCTTTGGCAATAACAATGGTGTCCGATCTGTCAACCGGGCAACCTTGCATAGCCGAAGCAGATATGACATAGGTACCCGTAGTTGACACACTGATCTGCGAACTGTCCGAGTTCGACCCTGAAATGGCACCACTCAAAGCTTGCCAGGTATAATAACCAGCCGTAGAATTCGGAGTCAAAGTAATTGACCCGGTAGACTTGACGCACGATAATGCATCCGGAACTACTGAATAATCCATCACTGCCGGCTTCACAAACGGAAGCGGCGTGACAAAATCCTGCATATTGGACGTGAAAGAATTTGAAGACCTCGATTTAAAGAAAACAGTGTTAAAAAGCGATGCACAGGGATTCAAACCAACAGCACTATACAAAGCAGGGTCAAGCCCCATTCTCGTCATATTGAGCCCAACTTCAATGAATTGCAGGCTTTGATATTCAGTTCCATAAACTTTGGTATCAATTTCTGTTCCCCATGGCGTAGAAAAAGTTGTGTCCTGTGCAGGAGTTGCCGAGAAATTTGCAATTCCTGATCCAAAGGGATTTGTTCCGGATTTCGACAGAACTGAAGTATATCCATATGAAGCTGTTGCCCCATCTAATGTGCCTCCAAAATTAAAGTAGGCCGGTACAACACTGGTAAATGTAGATTGACTTACCCAAATTCTTGCGTCTACAGTTGGCGCTGACCCAGGGCTATAATTGACGGCAATGATCATGTCGCCTGTTTGAATAATATTGCCGCTCGCGTCAAATAGCCATTCGGTATGACCTGCTTCAGTTCCCGCAGAATTGAAAACGCCCGTGGCCTGGTTATACGTAAAGGACTTCTTGTAAAGTTCAATATCGAAATACCTCGATCCCGAAGTTCCAACTGTGCTCACGCCGGTTAGCAACCATAGTGAATCAGTGACAGTAAGCCCATCCCTGCGCATATGAGCGAAAACATCAACGAGGTCATTTTTATCGGGGAAATTTGTTGCACCACCAATCCAATTATTCGGATCGTCACCATTCTTGGAAGCGATCGTAAAGGCGTTACTGTCGATCAACGGACTGGTGGCGATATAGTCGCGGCCATATGCGGCGTCGAGCCAGATGGTATTGTTAATTCTTGAATAGCGGGGAACTGCCATGCCCTTTATGAAGCCCAGGTTTTCACCCAATCCCAGGTGCAACGCATAATAGGCAGCGTTTGAAGTATCGATTACATTGCGTGAGGATGGATCCAGCCCAAACCAGTCGTCACTGAAAATACTACCTGTTACCGGGCCATATTTCACATAATTGCTGCGAGTATCTCCGTCTATGCCAAAGTGAGCGTTTATTCCTCCATTATTTAACTGTGCATGGCTAAACAGCGGTAAAATAAATACAATTAATAAAGAGCGTACAGATTGTGCATTTTTCATATAGGTATAAGGTGTAGCTTAGCAAAAGGGTCAGGAAAACTGAAAAAATACGACGTAAAAGGCCGTCGTCATTATTTTGATATAACGTAATTACCCTATGGGAAATTGCTATATTAACAATTTTCAGTAAGCGTACCAGGCCCACGTATTTGGCGGAAATCAGGGGAGAATCAGTATTTTCAGTCAAACAACCCCCATGACTTTGAAACGCAGAGCCTTCCTCAACCTTACCACAATCACAGCCGGCGCAGGTATCATTTCCGGATTTAGCTCGTTCTCTACAAATCAATCCAAAAACACGCTTCCCATATTGGACTCACTTCCACCCATGGTCGAAGATGTTATGCCTATTTCTAAAACTGAAAGGGAAGCAAGAATCGCTAAAGCACAAAAGTTGCTAGGGGCCAACAATATGAAGGCGCTGATTCTCGACTGCGGCACATCATTGCTTTATTTCACCGGTATTGACTGGTGGCCAAGTGAGCGGCCCATGGTAGCAATCATTCCGGCAAGCGGAGAAGTGAGATATGTTAGTCCGGCTTTCGAAGAAGGCCGTCTTCGTGAATTGATTACCGTTGGGAAGGAAGTATACGTATGGCAGGAAGATGAAAATCCTTACAAACAAATTGTTCGTGCCTTAAAAGATGCAGGTGTACAAAATGGAAATATCGCCATCGAGGAAAGAGTGCGTTTCTTCATCATGGATGGCATTCGAAAAGAAGCGCCGCAATTAAATTGCAAGAGTGGTGACCCGGTAACTATTCCTTGTCGCATGTTCAAATCGCCGGCAGAAATTGCCTTGATGCAAAGAGCGACGGACATAACAGTCGCAGCGATGAAAGCCGGCATGGCCATCCTGCACGAAGGAATGTCCCCATCCGAATTTTCAGAAGTGGTGAATGCAACACACGAAAAAATGGGTGCGGTATCCGACTTCTCTCTCAACAATTACGCGGAAGCATCCGCTTTCCCTCACGGTAGTTCAAAGCCGCAGAAACTGAAAAAAGGAGATATTGTCCTGATGGATTGCGGATGTCGCGTGGAAGGTTACAGTTCCGATGTAAGTCGTACCATCGTTTTCGGTGCAGAGCCAACGAAGCGCCAACTGCAAGTCTGGAACCTGGAAAAAGAGGCTCAGGCAGCAGGTTTCGCTGCCGCAAAAATTGGACGGCCTTGTGAAGAAGTGGATGCTGCAGCCCGGAAAGTCATCACTGATGCGGGATTTGGACCAGGATACAAATTGCCGGGATTACCACATCGTACGGGTCACGGCATAGGCATGGACGGGCATGAATGGGGAAATATGGTGAAAGGAAACAAGACCTTGCTGCAACCGGGGATGTGCTTTAGCATAGAACCTAATATTTCGATTATCGGTGAATTTGGTGTACGTCACGAAGATTGTGTGTACATGACAGAGGCTGGACCGAAATGGTTTTCGCAACCCAGCGTGTCAATTGATCAACCATTCGCCTGATCAATCTTCCTCTGCCTTCGCAAAGCCGACTGTTTCTCTAAAGATTTGCGGCGAGATATCAGTGTTCGTCTGGATTGCCCCGGATTTATTAATTTCAATTGCATCATGAGTCAACTCGTCACATATCGCTGGCATTGCCTGCAGAGGATGTTAACCCTCATTTTGATTTTGACCATTTCGCTTTCTTCAATCGGCCAACCGTCTCACACGCTCGTTGTTGACGCAAATAAAAAAGGTGCAACAATTCAACCTACCATGTGGGGTGTTTTCTTCGAAGACATTAACCTTGGAGCTGATGGGGGCATATATGCCGAGCTCGTCAAAAACCGATCCTTTGAATTCACCAAAGCGCTCATGGGCTGGACTATTTTAGGTAAGCCCCTCACAGAAGGCGACCTGACCATTTTGAACCGCAGCAAGATAAACAGCAATAACCCCCGCTTCCTGAGAGTTACCCTCCACAACAACGCCATCGGAAGCATCGGACTAAGCAATGAGGGTTTCAGAGGAATGGGCATCAAAAAAGATAATGGATATGAATTCTCCCTTCTTTATCGCAACGGTGGCAGCGACAAAAAATTGAATATTGAATTGGTAAATGAGAAGAATGAAAAAATCGGTGTGGCGTCACTCACCCTGGCGAGCACTGGTGAAGAATGGAAAAAGCAATCGGTGAAAGTTAAAGCAACGAGCACGGTATTAAAAGGAAAATTAAATATCTGGTTTGAGGGAGATGGAATTGTTGACATGGATATGATCTCACTCTTCCCCCAGGATACCTGGAAAAACAGGCCGGGCGGGCTGCGTGCCGACATGGTGCAGCTTCTCGCGGATATGAAGCCGGGCTTCATCCGCTTTCCAGGTGGATGCATTGTGGAAGGCTTCGATCTCCAACACCGCTATCAATGGAAAAAAACAATTGGTCCCATCGATGAACGACAACTTATCATTAATCGCTGGAACAACGAATTTGCACATCGTCCCACGCCCGATTACTTCCAAACTTTCGGACTGGGATTCTATGAGTATTTTCAGCTGGCAGAAGACATCGGTGCAGAACCATTGCCCATATTGAATTGTGGCATGGCCTGCCAATTCAATAGTGCTGAGCTGGCTTCCATGGACGATCTTGATCCTTATGTGCAGGACGCGCTCGATCTTATTGAATTTGCGAATGGCGACATCAATAGTACCTGGGGGAAGTTGCGCGCTCAACTCGGACATCCTGCTCCTTTTCACCTCAAGATGATGGGCGTGGGTAATGAAAACTGGGGACCACAATACATTGAACGACTTAAAGTTTTCACCAGCGCCATCAAGTCAAAATATCCCGATTTCAAGATCGTGAACAGTTCGGGTACCGATCCCAATGGTGACAGATTCGATTATCTCAATACTGAATTGCGGTCGATGCATGCAGACATTATCGATGAGCATTATTATCGAAAGCCGGAATGGTTCCTGGCCAATGCAAGGCGATACGATAATTATCCCCGAAATGGTTCAAAGATATTTGGCGGGGAATATGCAGCCCAAAGCGATCATACCGTAAGCGTCAATAACAAAAATTCCTGGTTCACTGCACTCTCGGAAGCGGCATTTATGACCGGGTTGGAACGAAATGCCGATGTGGTCAACATGGCATCCTACGCGCCACTCTTCGCGCATGAAGAAGGCTGGCAGTGGACGCCAGACCTAATTTGGGTAAACAACCTGCAGTCGTATGGCACACCTAATTATTACGTTCAAAAAATGTTTTCGCTCAATAAAGGAACTGATGTTGTAACCATTACCCTGAACAATGAAGTGGTGGCCGGACAGGATAGCCTTTACGCTTCCGCGCAGCTCGACAAGAAGTCAAAGGAACTGATCATTAAGCTTGTGAATGCGAGTTCAAAAAAGCAGAAGAATACAATTCAGCTTAAAGGCGTTGAGGTTGGAACAGCGACCATGTATGTTATGCAAAGCAATGATCTTGACGCGGTGAATTCTTTTGCTTCACCACTAAATATTTCGCCCAGGCTTAAAAGCGTTGATGTCAAAGGACCAACATTCTCACTTGAAGCACAGCCATACTCATTTAGTGTTATCCGGGTTAAAGTGTTCTAAGATTACGTCGCAAAAGAACTTAGTAAAACTCACCCGTATCCATGTCCAGCTGGTATACCGATCTGTCTTTTTCATCAACAGTAATCACATCGCCATAAGTATAGCCGCCCTTTTTTGTAATGTACGTGTAATTCTTTCCGTACGATTTCTTTCGCTTCAGATAGATGGGTGCAATAACCAGGAAGGTATTACCTTCTTGAAAGCCTGGAAAGAAACTATTCTCAATCCTGAACCAGATATTTCTACCATCACAAAAACCAAATACTTCCCGACGCGTAACAACCCAGTTTCCATCTCTTTCTTTCGTGTACAGAATATTCACAGCACGGTCCGGTTTCCATTCATCCTCCTGGATGGATGGCTTGTTGTTCTGAAACTCTTTCATTGACAGGTATACACCCGGCATCAAAGTTTGGGCGTTCAAAATGGGAACATTGAATCTCGACCGATACACAGAATCAGCGCGCAAATACCGTTTGCAGCATTATTCGTAAGTGCATATTTAACGAGTGAATATGAAACACAACCAAACACGTTATCATAATTCGAACACTTTTGAAAATTGACCGTGGCCCCTGAAATAGGCGTGCGCGTTGACTTTTCCATTACTTTCAATGACACAGGAAACGATATCGGTGGCGATGACAGATCAGGATCCATTTCAGTTTTGCCACATCCCACAATTATTGCAACGACTGAAATGAGGATGAAGAAATATTTTTTCATATTACTGAGTTATTCGTTTTGGTAATGTTTTTCTCTAGAAGGCCCTAACCGCCCTGACATTTAAATTTGAAGTCTTATCGGTGGCGGATTGATTGCCGTTGGCGAAATCCTGCGCCCATGCCTTCTCTAAGCTGTTCTCGGTAGAGCTCCAATAGGAACCATTCAGAAGGCCGCTCACGTGACTCTTATTCTTGTACAAAAGATCCAGCTCTGCTTTTGAGGGCAGGAACCATATATAAAAGACACCGTTGGATTCATAATCCATGCAGGCCGTTGCGGCATACGTGCCATTGCCCTGCACATCTGAAATCGTTCCACTATTTGTCAACCCGTCGGTCTCACTCACCGCATTTGTGAGCAGATTGGTACCGGCACTCCATGCAAACACGCCCTGGTCTGCGGGAGCAGCGATTAATCCATGATGGCCCGCACTGTCAATGAAGAAAACGGTACCATTGAGCAAAGTCTGGCCCAACTTCACTTCTGGCGTTGTGAAACTTACTGTGTCTCCATAAACATTGCCAACATCTGTAAAAGCATATGCCCGCACCCAATACCTGGTGTTTGGCTCCAAAGCGAAAATTTCAACAGAAAAGCTTCCCGGGCCTGGATTTTGATCCCAACTAAAAAAATCAGTCACCTTTGGAAAGTGTGTAGTCCCCCAGCACACGCCACGCTGCTTGATCAAACCTTCGTATTTAACTGAACCACTACCCATTGCCGAGAAGAATCCAATATTGCTAATGGCATTTGTTGTGACACTTACCGCGGTGCCTGGATCTTGGTAGAGAACTTCATCTTTCTTACAGCTGCTGATCAGCAGGAAAAAGCCAATTGCGAAATTGAATAAAACTTGTTTCATGGTGATAAGGTTGTAGCATCAAAGCTAGTATCAGTATACGCCGAGACCTAATTGATCCCCGATTATCACCTGACTTTGTTTTTCGTTGTTTGCAAAAATCACGGCTATTTAAACAAGTCGTTTGCAAAAAATGCCAAATTGAATATTTTGTAGTCTAATGAGCTATCAAACCTTTCAAACACTTATTTACAATTGGATGGCTCTGGGTGTGGTTACCTTCTTTACATTATTAAGAATTACTGCGCCCTATGGCCGGCATACCAGGCCCAAGTGGGGGCCACAGATCAGCAATCGACTCGGATGGATTCTGATGGAATCACCCGTGATGATTGTGCTTTTGTATTTCGTACTCACCAATCATGAAAAGCAAAACATGGTCACCTGGACGCTTGTTGGTTTTTTCCTGTTTCACTATATCCACCGCACATTTATCTTTCCATTCAGGATCCGGACAAGAGGAAAGAAAATGCCATTGGTCATCGTATGTTCTGCCATCTGCTTTAACCTAATGAATGGATTTTTCCTGGGATACTTTTTCGCGCATTTTGCGAATTACCCATCCGACTATTTCACCTATCCGCAATTCATCATCGGCGTCATCCTTTTTGCAACCGGCTTCTATATCAACTGGATTTATGACAATAAACTTATCCATCTTCGCAAACCTGGCGATAGCAACTACGTAATCCCGACTGGAAATTTGTTCAACCTGATCAGTTGTCCGAACTTATTTGGCGAGATCATCGAATGGACGGGCTATGCCATATTGTGCTGGAACCTGCCAGCACTTGCATTTTTGGTTTGGACCCTGGCGAATCTTATACCCAGGGCACTGGCACATCACAAATGGTATAAAGAAAGGTTTGCCGCCTATCCCAGGCAGAGAATGGCTTTGTTTCCATTTCTTGTTTGAGACAGTTCCAGATTACCGCTTTTATCGCTAACTTTCTATTCCCCTCAACTTAATCAACATGAAATCCCTTTTTGCTTATGTTGTAGTATTCATATTACTCAACAAGGTCAGCGCTCAATCAAACATTCCTTCGCCCGAAATCCAAATTAAAATGGCCGTGCTCGCCGCTCCCGAAGAAATGCGGGCAGGAGCCATGGTGTATGGATACGATGCCAAGGGCAAACTCACGGTTTTGCGCAAAGGAACCAATGAAATGGTCTGCCTGGGCGACAATCCAGCTGTCAAGGGCTTTAATGCAGCCTGCTACCATAAAGACCTTGAACCCTATATGGCTAGGGGGCGTGAGTTAAGAGCCGCGGGTATAGCAGAAGACAAGACCGTCAAAATGCGCGACGACGAAGTGAAGACCGGCAAACTCAAGATGACCAGCAAACAAGCCAGTCTTTATGCGCTCAGTGCGGAGGATGCCGATTGCGATTATGTTAACGGCACGGTTAAGAATGGTTATCTCCGCTCTGTGATCTATATTCCATATGCAACAACCGCATCGACCGGCTTGCCCACCAAACCCGCCGCTCCCGGAATGCCCTGGATTATGTATCCGGGAACGCCGCGCGCGCATATTATGATTAATCCACCGGCAACGACGAAAAAGTAAGTTAGCCCGCCGCAGGCAGAGAAGCTGCCAGAATTTTCGAGATTAAAAATTGAACAATGCTCAAAAAAAATTTCTTTTTTCCGATCCTCATCGTGATTTCTTTTTCCACCTTCTCGCAAAACAGAAACTGGGACAGCCTCGGTAAGGAAGCTGCCAAGACCGAATATTATACACCTGTGCCACCGGTAGTTACTCCAGGTGGCCTGCCTCAGGATGCTCCTTCAGACGCGATCATTTTGTTCAACGGAAAGGATCTGAATGCCTGGCATGGGGAAGACAGCACGAAGCCGGCCGGATGGAAAATAGCCGATGGAGTTATTACGGTTGACAAGAAAACAGGCGGAATTATCACGAAGCAACGATTCATGGATTTTCAAATGCACCTGGAGTGGCGCATCCCTACCGAGATCACCGGAAGCAGCCAGGCCAGGGGAAATAGTGGCGTATTTCTCGCTTACCTTGGTATGGCCAATGGGTTCCTGGAAGACGGTTACGAAGTGCAGATCCTGGACTGCTATAACAACAAAACTTACGTGAACGGACAAACGGGAAGCATTTATAAACAGGCCGTACCGTTGGCGAATGCCTGCAAGAAACCAGGAGAATGGCAATACTATGATATAATTTGGAAGGCGCCCCGATTCAATGCAGACGGGAGTTTGAAGACGCCTGGTTATGTAACTGTTCTGCACAACGGTGTGTTACTTCAAAACAATACTGAAGTAAAAGGACGAACGAAGTGGATTGGTCAACCAGATTACGTTGCACATGGCGCTTCTCCTATCAAGCTGCAGGCGCATGGTGATCCAAGTCCACCTGTCAGTTTTAGAAATATCTGGGTTAGGCCATTGTAATATTTCGAAACTCAATTCTATCTGCTATGCTTAAGTCGGCAATCTACCTGGTCATCGGTTCTGCGATTCTATTGTCATTTCGATATTTTCCTTCGAATGGTGACAAAAAATGGGTAAGCCTTTTTAACGGCAGGAACCTGGAGAACTGGACACCGAAATTTGCCGGTTTTCCATCAGGTCAGAATTTTGGAAATACTTTTCGAGTGGAAAACGGGATTCTCAGCACCCGATACGACGCCTATGACAGTTTTGCCAATCGCTTCGGCGCGCTTTATTATAATAAGAAATTCAGCAATTTCCGATTGAGAGTGGAATATCGCTTTGTTGGTGAGCTCACCCGCGGCGCACCTTCCTGGGGATTCCGGGACGGTGGTATCCAGTATGATTGCCAGTCGCCGGCCTCCATGGAACTAAATCAGCCCTTTCCGATTTGTCTGGAATACAATTTGCATGGAGGTAATGGAAAGGACGATCGCCCAAACGGGGAATTATGTGCAAATGGCACTTGGGTTCTCATCAATGGAAAACGAAATACTGATTTCTGCACCACGCCCTTTGTGAAGAGGACTTTCCACGGCGATCAGTGGGTTACTGCAGAAATTGATGTGAACAACGGAAAGATTACTCATTTTGTTAACGGCGAACAGATTCTTCAATTCGAGGATCCCAGGCTTGATTCTGCAAATACTATCGCGAAGAAATTGATCATCGGAGGAAACGACACATTGAAGGACGGATATATTTCCCTGCAATCCAATAGTCACCCCATGGACTTTAGAAAGATTGAGATTATGGAATACTGATCGCTGCGGTTATCCATATCTCACAATTCTGGTTTTATATTTTTAATTAATACAATTTAAAATTGCCAGTTATGAAAAAGCTATTAACTCCAATTGCTTTGTTCTTATCTATTGCTGTTGTTTATGCTGCTGAAAAAGGAACCTGGACCGGATGGATTAGCGATTCCAAATGTGGTGCAAACGGTGCCAAGGAAGGCCATGTTGATTGCGCAAAGAAATGTGTGAAGGAAGGCGCTGCACCCGTTGTTGTCATTGACAAGAAGGTGTACACAATTACGAATCCGGAAAAAGCCACAGACTTCCTGGGCGAGAAGGTGTCCGTAACAGGAACGATTACGGATGATAAGATTGAGATTGAGAAGATTAGTAAGTAGTTGACCTGAGTATAGGTTGATTAGGTTAATTAGGTTAATTAGGTTAATTACGTTGATAGTTAACCAAATTAACCTGATTAACCCAATTAACGTATTCCCCGCTCAATAACTCCCTCCTTTTCACGTTATTACATAGGGTGCATTTCTTAACAAGAGTTTACAGGTGCATAGCTTTTATTCCACCAAAAATCTTCGGATTTTGTATCAGCTCTTTTAAGTAATGTGAAGAATTCCGGACTTTGTTTTAACCTAAAACCATCACCCTATGTCAAAATTTTTACTCATTACTGTCTGGTTATTTATCTTCCTGGCAGCTTGCGCGCCTTCTTCGCGCAATACGATCAGCAAGCCCATTGATCCCTCGCATCCGCGGGTAGATGCGCTTGAAGTTACTTCTACACCAGTAGGCGACAGTTTAATTATCGACACGAATTTGTACCGAAAGGTTTCCCTCACAGATCTTCCCGTGTCTCAGAACGGAAATATTATTTTGTCGGAAGGCCTGTATGAATCCGAATTTAAAAGCTATTGCCTTCAACCGGGTACGCCCTCTCCTTCTGACAGAGATGCCTACTTACAGGCGCCTTTGAACAGCTATCGAAAAGAAATCGTTGAAACAGCTTTGCGCAACTCGCTCAGCCAACCCAACCTGGATCAAAAGAATATTCAGCTCCTGCTTTGGTCGGTAGTAAGTGGTTCGAATTATAACAAACTTTCCTGGGACGTGCAATCCACAGCAGAGCACCTGTTGACACGCAAACAGATTTTTCAGTTAAAGGGTGGTTATGCGGGCGTGGTGAAGAACGTTGCATCCTACATACCTGAATCAAATGTGAAGAATGTATATAACCAAATGAACAATTTGTTTGAACTGGGAAATAGTTCATATGAAGCCTATGAAAGGATTGCAGTGCCCAGCGGCGCTTCCGTGGTGCACCATCCTGAATACAAGAAGGAGCAATGGTACAAACAACCGGAAGGCTATTATGTACGCTATTTCCCTTCCAGCTACAAAAAGGTAAAAGTTCAGGTGTATGTGCCGAAAGGAATCATTGATTCAACCGGCATGAAGGATGGAAATTTCGTTTTGTTCGATCCCATTACCATGATGGCTATTCCCGCCAATTCCAATGCACAACGCTTAGGTATAGGCGCACCTGTGATCGATATTATTCGAAAAGTAATTCTGATTGAGAGCCAGCCGCGCGTGATTCAGAAAAAACCTGAAACGCAGCAGCCGCCGAAAACAACAACACCTCCGAAAAGTACGAAGCCGGTGTTTCAGCCGCAGAACAGTTAAGGTATATGGTATTAAGGAATTAGGGTATTGGGGCTTAAATGATTCCCTAATTCCCT
>Ga0163163_10000520_pt1 | contig 34342 bp, 25 predicted proteins | sample S65metaG_FD_119766 | JGI IMG/M metagenome (GOLD analysis project Ga0163163, IMG submission 119766) | Switchgrass rhizosphere microbial communities from Kellogg Biological Station, Michigan, USA - S6-5 metaG | ecosystem: Host-associated > Plants > Roots > Rhizosphere > Soil | place: USA... | reverse complement strand
TGTCTCCACCGTTGAACTTGTCGAGAACCGTCGTGACGGCGGCGGTCGCATCCTCTGCCGGCCCAGCGACGGCAGGAACGGCTGACAGCAGCAAGACGAGCCCGCCAGCGGCAATTGCAAATGCGCGCATCACACCCCCTTCATCGGCCTGCGCCGACGCAACGGGAGGTGCGCCGGCCAGCGCCCAATGGACGCGGTTAGCTGCGCCCGGCCTTGAAGCGAGTCAAGTTAACGCGAGTGACGCTACTTCTTCGCCTTCAGCTCGCGGCAGCTGCCTTCTTCCATCTCGACGCCGTGCTTCTTGGCAGCGCGCTTGATCCGTCCCCACGCCGCGTCACGTTCATCGTCACTGACGTCTTGAACCTGGTTGAACCGCGCGATCGCATTGCGAACGTGCGCCGCGTCGTGGATCGGTTCCTTGCGCTCTTTCGGGAATGCGAACTTGTCGCTGTCGACATGATCGCGCTGCTTTTCGCTGAGTTCGGCCACGGGTTGCTCCTTTCACAGGAACAACGCTCCAATGGCCGTTGCGCAACATGAAAAGAGCCCCGGCGCGTGGAGGGAGGGGGACAATCGCGCCGGGGCCCCGGTTGACGGGGAGCGGAATCACAGGGGCACGTTTCCGCAGACCGCCGCCAACTCGTCAGGCTGCCAGACGGAGCGTTTCGCCCAAGGCTTGGCTGATCGACTGCTCGCGCTGTTCGGGGCTGATCGCGAGACCTTCAGCGACGACAAATTCCGGTTCTATGCCGATGAAGTTGAACGCGGCCCTCAGGTAACGCTCAACGAACTCGAACCCTGCAGCAGGCGCGCCCTCGCCGTAGAATCCACCACGCGCCAGGGCGATAATCACGCGGCGGCCGCCGGCCAGGCCTTCCGGGCCGTTCTCCGTGTAGTGGAACGTCTTTCCGGCAATCGCGATTCGATCGACCCAGGCCTTTAACTGTGAAGGAATGCCGAAATTGTACATCGGAGCGCCGATCACGATCGTATCCGCGTCGAGGAACTCATCGAGAACCGTAGTGTCGGCGAACTGATCGAGCGTGAGGTGCGGCAAGGGATTTGCCGCAAGGTCCCGATAGACGATTTTTTCGCCCCAGCGGGAGCCCTTGAGCTGATCGACGAGGGCGCTCGTAAGCTGGCGGCTGGCGCTGTTGTCACCATTGATGCTGGCGTCGAGATGCAGGATGGTCACTATTGCCTCCTAAGTATGGATTTGTTACCGAGGCACCCTAAATAACCACCAGCGAATCGCTCGCAAGAACGCACTTTTTTGTGGGTCGAGAACAAATTTGTGACGCGGGAACAGTGAGGTAACCGATGAAAGATCCGACCAATCCAGTCTGCCGGACCATCAGTACCCTGCTTGCCAGGATCGGCGACAAATGGACCGTGCTTGTCGTGCAGACGCTTGGCGATGGACCAAAGCGCTTCAATGAGCTGAGGCGCGAAATCCCAAGCGTGTCGCAGCGCATGCTGACCTTGACCCTGCGCAATCTGGAGCGCGACGGCCTCGTCAATCGTACGGTTACCCCGACGATCCCGCCGCGCGTCGATTACGAGCTGACCGAGCTCGGCCAATCGCTGCAGAAACCGATTTGCGAACTGGCGACCTGGGCGCTCGAAAATGTCGAAGCGATCCACGAAGCGCAGAGAAAGTTCGACGGCGAGCACGACAAGGCGCAGGCCGCCTAGTTTTCGCAGCGGCTGCGAGCCGCTAGGGCGGCACAATGCTGAAACCCGTCACCACCGACATCGAAGCGCTGAAGATCCTCGACGAGCGGCTGCGCTGGTTGTCGGCCTGGACCATCCACCATGCCAATCACATCCGTGAAAGCGCAGATGGGCTGAAGGTAGGCGGCCATCAGGCGAGTTGCGCCTCGATGAGCGCCATCATGGCGGCGCTCTATTTCCACGCACTCGGCCCGAACGACCGGGTCGCGGTCAAGCCGCATGCCGGCCCCCTGCTCCACGCCATCCATTATCTGCTCGGCTCACAGTCGCTCGAGGCGCTGGAGAATTTCCGCGCGCTGGGCGGCGCCCAATCCTATCCGAGCCGGACCAAGGACAAGATTCCGGTCGACTTCTCGACCGGTTCGGTCGGGCTTGGCGTCGCAATCACGCTCTTCGCCAGCTTGGTCCAGGATTATCTCAGCGCCCATGGCTGGCTCAAGGAGGAGGATCGCGGCCGTTTCGTCGCTTTGATCGGCGACGCCGAGCTCGACGAGGGCAATATCTACGAGGCGATCATCGAGGGCGCGAAGCACGACGTCCGCAACCTGTGGTGGATCATCGACTACAATCGCCAGAGCCTCGACGCGACCAGCGCCGATCGGATGTTCGAGCGGTTCGACGAGATTTTCCGAAGTTGCGGCTGGCGAATCGTCGAGCTGCGCTACGGCAAGAAGCTGCAAGCGGCTCTTGGCAAGCACAAGGCGCTCAAAGACTGGTTCGAGCAGCTTTCGAACGCCGTGCTGTCGGCGCTTCACTACCAGGGCGGCGCCGCCTGGCGCGGGAGGATCGAGGCCGAACTTGGGAAAAAGGCGTCGGTGTTCCTCAAGGAATATGACGACGCGGCACTCGCGGGCCTGTTCACCGACCTCGGCGGCCATTGCATGGAAACATTGGTCGAAGCGTTCGACGAAGCGCAGGACGACGTCCCTACCTTGTTCATCGCATGGACGATCAAGGGGTTCGGCCTCCCGTTCGCCGGCCACAAGGACAACCACGCGGGCCTGATGAACCCAACGCAGACGGCCGCCCTGCGCGAAGCGATGAATGTGCGCGAGGGCCAGGAGTGGGGGCCGCTCGAAGGCGTCGGCGACAATGCGCGGACCGGGGTCGAGGCTCTGGTGGAACGCGCCCGCATCACGCGCGACAAGCGGGCCCGGAACTTCAGCACGGTCCGTATCCCCACTATCCCCGCTCCGGCCGGCGACGAGCAATCGACGCAGGCCGCGTTTGGCCGCATCCTGCTCGACCTCAGCAAGGCCGGCGGCGATCTTGCGGACAAGATCGTCACCACCTCGCCCGACGTTACCGTTTCGACCAATCTCGGCGCCTGGGTGAACCAGCGCGGCCTCTTCCGCCGAAGCGAAATGCCCGACGTCTTCGCCAAGGCAAAGATTGCCTCTGCGCAAAAGTGGAGCGCAAACAACAATGGGCAGCACATCGAGCTAGGGATCGCGGAGAGCAACCTCTTCCTGATGCTCGCGGCAGCCGGCCTGTCGGGAGACTTGTTCGGGACTCGCCTTTTCCCGATCGGCACGCTCTACGATCCGTTCATTGCCCGCGGCCTCGATAGCCTTAACTACGCCTGCTATCAGGACGCGCGCTTCCTGCTCGTCGCGACTCCGAGCGGCATCACGCTTGGGCCCGAAGGCGGAGCACACCAGTCGATCAACCCCCCGCTGATCGCGCTGGGCCAGCCCGGCCTTCGCCATTACGAGCCCGCCTTTGCCGATGAGCTCGCAGCGATGATGGAAGAGGCCTTCCGGCTGATCGACGACCCAGCTGGCGAAAGCACCTACCTCCGGCTCTCGACCCGAAACATCCGACAGGAAGAGCGCGGCGATGATAGCTGGCGCGATGCCTCGCTGAAGGGCGGCTACTGGCTGCGCGAGCCGGGACAGAATGCGGAAGCCGCGATCGTTGGCATGGGCGCGGTAATGCCCGAGGCGATCGCCGCCTGGGACATCCTCAAGGAAGACGTGCCGGGGCTTGGCCTCTTGGCCGTTACCTCTCCCGATTTGCTCCATCGCGGTTGGACCGCTGCGCAGGCGGGACGCTGGCAGGGTCAACGCCATTCGAGCCACGTCGAAGAATTGCTATCAAGGCTCGCGCCAAATGCCGGCCTCGTGACTTTGGCCGACGCCGCGCCCGCGTCACTGTCCTGGCTCGGCGGAGTGCTGGGGCAGCGCGTTGCGCCGCTGGGTGTCGAGAAGTTCGGCCAGACCGGCAGCCTCGCCGACCTCTACGCGACGTACCGCCTCGACGGAGACGCGATCACCGAGGCCGTTGCGGAGCTGTTATTGCCTGCTTAGGGAGCAGTCATGGCGGGGCGTTACTTCGACGAGTGGCAGGTTGGCGACCGTGTGTCGCACTCGATCACGCGTACAGTCACCGAGACCGACAATCTCCTGATCTCCACGCTCACTCACAATCCGCAGCCGATGCACCTGGACAAGGAGCTGGCGGCGAAATCCGAGTTCAAGCAGCCGATCGTCAATTCCGTCTTCACCTTCGGACTGATGATCGGCGTCAGCGTCGCGGACACTACGCTCGGCACGCTCGTAGCCAACCTCGGCTACGACAAAATGATCTTTCCGAATCCGGTCTTCGTCGGCGATACCTTGCGCAGCGAGAGCGAGTGCATCGCGGTCCGCGAAAGCAAGTCTCGCCCCAACGCCGGAATCGTCACCTGGGCGCACCGCAGCTTCAACCAGCGCGATGAGCTGGTGTGCGAATGCACGCGAACCGCGCTTCTTCAGAAACGGCCGCAATGACCTCGGAGCCGCGCTCCTGGCTGTTCGTTCCCGCCGACAGCGAGCGGAAGATTGGCAAGGCACTCGATAGCGATGCGGATGCGATCATCTTCGATCTCGAAGACAGCGTCGCTCCGGCACTAAAGCCAACAGCCCGCGACGTTCTCAAGAACTTGCCCAAACGCTCAGGCGGCCCTGAATGGTGGATCCGCATCAATCCGCTGGCGAGCGAATTCATTCGCGACGATCTGGAGCTGATTGGCCTTGCCGACGTGCGCGGCATCGTCCTGCCGAAGTCGGAGAGCGGGGCGGACATCATCGAGCTCTCTCATCGAACCGGAAATATTCCGATTCACGCGATCGTCACGGAGACAGCCGCAAGCCTGTTCGGCCTGCTTTCCTACCGTGACCCGAATTCGACACTGGCAGCGATGAGCTGGGGCGCGGAGGACCTGTCTGCAGCGCTTGGCGCTTCCTCCAAATATGACGCCGACGGCGGCCTTAGCTTTACCTACAGGATGGCGCGTTCGCTCTGCCTCGCCGGCGCGGTCGCTGCCGGCGCACAACCTGTCGACGGCGTGTTCGCCGACTTTCGGGACGAGGAAGGCCTCAAACGCGAATCCGAGGCCGCCAGACGTGAAGGCTTCACCGGCAAGCTTGCCATCCACCCGGCACAGGTGCCGATCATCAACGCCGCCTTCACGCCGTCTGCGGAGGAGGTTCGCCACGCCGGGGAAATCGTCGCCGCGTTCGAGGCACATCCCGACGCAGGAGTGCTGTCCGTGGGAGGAAAAATGGTGGATCGCCCGCACCTGATGCAGGCCAGACGCGTACTGGAACGAGCACGATAGGAGGCATTCATGGCCACGACCGCTGATCCAAATCCAACGACGACTTCGGAAAACGCGGGCGGGCCAACGATTGCCAAGGGCTGGGGCACCGACGCGGCGGACCAGCCTCTTCGCCCGATGGAGTTCGAGCGCCGGGCGTTGCGGCCCGACGATGTTGCCATCAAGATCACCTTCGCGGGCATCTGCCACTCCGACCTGCACACCGCGCGAAACGACTGGGGCGGAACGCGCTATCCCGTGATTCCAGGCCATGAGATCGTCGGCGTCGTGACTGCGATCGGCGACAAGGTCACGCGGCATTGCGTCGGCGACACGGTCGCCGTCGGATGCATGGTCGACAGTTGCATGGAATGCGACCAGTGCCTGGAAGGCTGGGAGGTCTTTTGCCGCAAGGGCTGCGTGCAGACCTACAACAGCGCCGACTATCACGACGGCACGATTTCGAAGGGCGGTTACACCGACCATGTCGTCGTTCGCGACCATTTCGTGCTGAAGGTGCCCGAGGGAATGGACGTAAGCCGTGTGGCGCCGCTTCTTTGCGCAGGCATCACGACTTATTCCCCGCTCCGCCAATATAAGGTCGGGCCAGGCTCCAAGATGGCGGTGGTCGGCCTCGGTGGGCTCGGCCACATGGGCGTGAAGCTGGGCGCCGCGATGGGCGCTAACGTCACGATGATCACCACAACGCCGAGCAAGGGCCAGGACGCCCGCGAGCTCGGCGCGCACGACGTCATCATTTCGACCGATGCAGAGCAAATGCGCGCGGCTGCGACGAAGTTCGACTTCATCCTCAACACCGTACCCGTAAGCCATGAGATCGACGGCTATCTGCAGCTGCTCGGGCGTTCGGGGCGAATGGTCATCGTCGGTGCACTGACGCCGATGCCCGGGTTCGTGGGCGTGAACCTGATCTGGTGGAACCGCGCGGTCGGCGGCTCAGCAATCGGAGGAATTCCCGAAACGCAGGAAATGCTCGACTTCTGCGCCGCCAAGCAAATCTATCCGGATGTGGAATTCATCCAGATGAACCAGGTGAACGAAGCTTACGAGCGACTTCTAAGGAACGATGTGCGTTATCGCTTCGTGATCGACATGAGCAAAGGTCTGTGAGCGAAGCGGTCCATCCGGTCCCTGACAATTTCAACGCTCGCATCGGCCCGAGCGAGCTCGAGGAGCTCAATCGCTCCGAACAGGCCGATCCAGATCGTTTCTGGCTCGATCAGGCGCAGCGGCTGGCCTGGCACAAATTCCCATCCAAAGCGGGCGACTGTTCATTCCGCGAAGATGATTTTCACATCGAATGGTTCGCCGACGGGGAGCTGAACCTCTCCGTCAATTGCCTTGACCGGCATCTTGCCGATCACCGGGACCGGATCGCGCTGATCTTCGAAGCGGACGAGCCGGGCCATGGTCATAGCCTCACGTACCGCGAGCTCTACGAAGAAACCTGCCGGCTCGCGAACCTCCTGAAGCAGCGGCGGATCAAGCGCGGCGATCGCGTGATGATCTACATGCCGATGATCCCGGAAGCAGCTGCGGCAATGCTCGCCTGCGCGCGCATCGGCGCCATTCACTCGGTGGTCTTTGGTGGTTTCTCGCCAGAGAGCCTCGCCGGCCGGATCGCGGACTGCGACGCCTGTGCGGTGATCACTGCCGATGAAGGCGTTCGTGGCGGCAAGCGCATTCCCTTGAAGCGCAACGTCGATACGGCGCTTGAACAACGCGACGTTCCGACAGTCATTGTCGTCACGCGCACCGGTGCGGACGTCCCCATGAAGGATGGCCGCGACATCCGTTATACGGACCTGCGTGACAGTCTAGAGACCGATTGCGAGCCGGAAATCATGAAGGCGGAGGACCCGCTGTTCATTCTCTACACGTCGGGCTCAACCGGAAAACCCAAGGGGGTCGTGCACACCACCGGTGGTTATGCGACCTGGGCGGCGACGACCTTCGACTGGGTGTTCGATTACCGAGAGGACGACATTTTCTGGTGCACAGCCGACATCGGCTGGATCACGGGCCACACTTATGTCGTCTATGGCCCGCTTGCGATGCGGGCGACCAGCGTCATGTTCGACGGCGTCCCCAACTATCCCGACTTTGGGAGATTCTGGGAGACTGTCGACCGGCTGGGAGTCACGATTTTCTACACTGCGCCGACGGCTATACGGGCGCTGATGCGCGAAGGTGACGAGCCGGTAAAGCGCTACAGCCGCTCGACGATCCGACTTCTCGGAACGGTCGGCGAGCCGATCAATCCGGAAGCCTGGGAATGGTATTGGCGCGTCGTCGGCGACGCGCGCTGCCCGGTGGTCGACACATGGTGGCAGACGGAAACAGGCGGGATCCTCATATCGCCGTTCCCCGGAGCGACTCCGATGAAGCCAGGGTCGGCGAGCCGGCCGCTGCCCGGAATAAAGCCGCTCCTGGTCGATGCCGACCACCACGTTCTTGAGGGGGCCGCGAGCGGGAACCTGTGCATCTCCGCTTCCTGGCCGGGCCAGATGCGCACGGTCTGGAACGATCATGGTCGCTTCTTCGAAACCTATTTCAAGGCCTATCCCGGCCTCTATTTCACCGGGGACGGCTGCCGGCGCGACGAGGATGGCTATTACTGGATTACCGGCCGGGTCGACGACGTGATCAACGTTTCGGGTCACCGGATCGGGACCGCCGAGGTCGAGAGCTCGCTCGTATCGCATCCGAAGGTAGCGGAAGCTGCGGTCGTCGGCTTCCCCCACGACATCAAGGGCCAGGCCATCTACGCCTTCGTGACGCTCAACGCGGGGGAAGACGGCAGCGACGAACTTCGCAAGGAGCTGAACCAGGAGGTGCGCCACGACATTGGAGCACTTGCCGCGCCCGAGAAGATCCACTTCACTCCTGCACTACCCAAGACGCGATCGGGAAAGATCATGCGACGGATCCTGAGAAAGATTGCAGAAGGCGCGAACGAGGGGTTCGGCGACACTTCGACCCTCGCAGATCCGACAATCGTCGACGCTCTGGTGGCCGGGCGCCAATGAGGGTTGCGTTCCTGGCATCCTGTGCTCTGGCCTTTGCAACCAGCGCGGCCGCCGATCCCGGCAAACTCGACATGACGGCATTTTTCACCGGGCGTTCGCATGCGGACAATGTCCTCAAGGTTGCCTTCAAGGGCTCGACACCGCTGCTAGTCGACAGTGTCGGCGGGACCGGTGACAAGGGCGACTTCGTGCTGATCGACACGGTGCACGAAGGCACCAAGCCGGTGCGCCAGCGCAAGTGGGTCATGCGCCAGATCGCGCCAGGCCATTTCACGGGATCGCTCAGCGATGCAACCGGACCGGTCGACATCGTCGTGAGCGGCAACACGGCTACGGTTCGCTATACGATGAAAGGCGGCATCAACATCGTCCAGACGATGAAGTTGCAGCCGGACGGCCGAACTCTTTCAAATCATGTCGAGGCCACAAAGTTCGGACTGCACTTCGGGCGCGTCGACGGCACCATTCGGAAGCTGGACTGAGAGCGCCGCTTTGCTATCCCTAGGTTATAGGGGGAGTGACGCATGGCGACGATGGCCGAGGAACATCAGCACAAGCCGTGGCCGATGGCGCGGGTCATCATCGCCTCCTCGGCAGGGACGGCGTTCGAATGGTATGATTTCTTCATCTTCGGCAGCTTGGCGCCCGTCATTTCCAAGGTGTTTTTCGCGGGTCTCGATCCGACGCCCGCCCTACTCGCAGCGCTGGCGCTGTTCGCCGCGGGCTTCGCCTTCCGGCCACTCGGAGCGCTTATCTTCGGCGTTGTCGGCGATCGCCTGGGACGCAAGGGCGCTTTCCTCATCACCGTCAGCCTCATGGGCGCGGCGACGTTCCTCATCGGCCTTCTTCCCACTTACGCCCAATCAGGGGTCCTCGGGCCGTGGCTACTCATCCTGTTGCGCATCCTGCAAGGCATTGCACTAGGCGGCGAATATGGCGGCGCTGCCATCTACGTCGCCGAGCACGCGCATCGGGACAAGCGCGGAGCTTCAACGGGGTGGATCCAGTCATCGGCCTCGTTCGGCCTTCTTGCCGCTCTGCTGGTGATCGTCGCCACTCGAACATCGATCGGCGAGGAAGCATTCGCGGCCTGGGGCTGGCGAATCCCCTTCCTGATGTCGGCTTTATTGCTTGCCATCTCGGTTTGGATGCGGGCCAAGCTCGCGGAAAGCCCTGAATTCCAGCGCCTCCGCGAAGAAGGCGACATTGCTCATGCTCCGCTCAAGGAGGCGTTCGGCAACCGAAAGAGTTTGAAGCGCGTGCTCGCAGCCTTCTTCGGCATCATGTGTGCCCAGGGCGCTGTCTGGTACTTCACCTTTTTCTACCTGCAGGTGTTCCTGGAAAGGTCGCTCGGCCTTCCCGGCCAGACCAAGGACCTGTTGCTGATCGTCATGACCGTCGTCAGCGCGCCGCTCTACGTCTACTTCGGCTGGCTCAGCGATCGGATCGGCCGGAAGCCCGTAATGGTGGGCGGGATGCTTCTCGCGCTTTTCCTCTACTTCCCCGCCTCACACTGGATCGCGGCCGCCGCCAATCCCCGTCTCGTCGAGGCTCAGCATTCGACGCCGATTTTCGTCGAGACCAACCCCGCCACCTGCTCGGTTCAATTCGATCCTGTCGGCACCGCCAAGTACGACACCGCGTGTGACATCGCGAAGAGCATGTTGGTGACCAAGGGCATCAACTTTTCGACACGGCGCTCGTCGGATGGACGCACCTATCTGGTGGTGGGCACCGAGCGCGTGGCAATTAGCGGTGGCGAAAAGCTGAGCGGCTCCGAACTCAAGGCCCTGAAGGGCCGGACTGCAGAAGCGATGAGCTCGGAACTGCAGGCGGCAGGCTACCCCAAGCAGGCCGACCCGAAGCAGGCCAACATGACCCTGCTGATCATCATCCTGCTCGCCTTCGTCGTTGCGTCTACGGCCCTGTACGGACCGCAGGCAGCGGCGCTGGTCGAAATGTTTCCGACGCGCGTCCGCTACACGGCCATGTCCTTCCCCTACCATGTCGGCACCGGCTGGGTCGGTGGGTTCCTCCCAGTCACAAGCTTCGCTCTCGTGGCGATTACAGGGAATATCTACGAAGGGCTTTGGTACGCCGTCATCTTCACCGGAATTTCGGTGGTCGTGTCGCTTCTCTTCCTGAAGGAAACTGCTGGTCGCCGGCTAGCGGAGGTTTAGCGCACTAGAGGAAGTGCTTGGCCTGCTTGAGCACCATGTTGCAGGTCTGTGATTTGAGATAGGGCTGCATTCCGGCGATCGACGTGCCTTTCCCCGATCCTGTGAGGATCTTGCCCGACTGACCCGTCGCATAGTCGGCTGACTTGGTAAGGTCGGGCTTTTTGCCAAGGCCGTCCAGGACGGCTCCCGCGCTGCTGCTGCTGACGAGCTTGTTCTTCATGCAATATTGGAGGACGCCAGCTGCATTGCCGGCGGTCATCGAACTGACGTTCGGCAGGCCGGATGTGATCGACGGCGCCGACATTTGCGCCTGAGCTACCTGCGACAGGCAGCCGAGGGCGGCGATCAACAGCACTGGCTTCAGCAGCTTGGTCATCGAGTCATCCTTTCGACCCTCGGAGCTATGCCGTTACCGGCCGGCGGGGCATCAGGATGAGTCCCTAAGCCGCGCGCTAGGGCGCCCAGTGGATATCGATCGGCTGCTCGGCCTCAGCCAGGACCCGGCCGATCGGCAATTTGGAGCTTTGCCCGTCGGCAATGGCCCGCTCCAGCACTTCCCGCTTCTCATCTCCGGTAATCGTGATGAGGAGCGTTCGCGCCGACAGGATTGACGCGCGTGTAAGGGTTACGCGAGCAACCGGGGCATCTGCAGGCATAGGATCCGGCATGACACCGACGGCGCGCCTCGCTTTGGGCGCATCCAGGGCATCCTGAAGATCCGGTCCCGTAAAGATCGAGGCGGTGTGGCCATCCTTGCCCATCCCAAGCCAGACAAGGTCTGGCGGCCAAGGGAAGTCCTGCAGCCGTGCGTCCGCCGAATTCCCGGCAAGCTTGTAGTCGGGAATATCGGTCGCAATCGGAACAACTCGCGCCCCTGACGGAAGAAATGCCCTGGCAATGGAGCGGACATTGCTTCGGTCATCGTCCATCGCGACTAGACGGTCGTCCGTCGGGATGATGGTCACCTTTTTCCACGGAAGCTTCTGGGTGGCGAGCCTCGGGAAGACGGCGGGCCCCGTCGACCCGCCGGGCAAGGCGATGAGGGAGGAGCCGCGCGCATCGACCGCGCTTTCGACGATGAACCCGACGTCGCCTGCAACCGCGTCGGCAAGCTCGTCAAGGGAGTCGTACTCCCACCATTCCGCTTCGATCATTTGATTCCCTTTTTGGCCTAACGCGGCGCTGGTTGCGCGTATCCGAACCATCCTGCAACCGCTTGTCCGCTTCGATTGAGCGCGGGCCGGAATCTCAGACGGTCATGGACGAGGTTGCAAATCGCTGCGTCGACGGACGGCACTCCGCTGCCGCGATCGACGGTACACTCGCTGACATAGCCTCTAGGGTCGACGCGCAGTCTCATGAATATCGTCGCGCGCGGCGGCCATTCGCTCAGCATGTCGTAAGGGAAGTCCCGGCCGGTCAAAACGGGGCTGATGAGATGCGGCGCTTCGGCGACGCCATTGTCTCCGCCTCCCCCTGGGCCGTTGCCGCCCGCGCCGCTCCCAGTCCCATTGCCAAAGCCGCCGGCACCCGTACCGGGGCCACGAACGTCGGACGAACCCTGTGTAGGGGCAGCGCCGGACCGGGGTGTCTCGGTGGCAGCGATCTCCTGTACCGGCGGAGTCACGATCCTTGGCTTGGGAACGACGACCGGCGTCGCTTCGCTCCTAATGTTCCTGGGGGCCGATCCGCCCTCTCGTTCCTTGGGCTTGGGCTGTTGACGCTGTTGAGGCGGGGGCGGAGGAGGAACTGGCGGAACATTGCTCAGGTCGAAAATCCGAAGCGCGGTTTGTGTATCAGTGAGATCGATCTTCCCCGACATATGCAGCAGGGCGAAAAGCAGCGCCGCATGAACGGCGATAACCGCGCCGATCGCCCCGCTTCGATCGCGATTGTTTATGTCGGTCCGATAGGCCACGGTTGAACAACGCCGACCCTAGCGCAGGCGTTGCGGGCCCGGAATGGGGCAAAAGAAAGCGCCAGGCGCTTTGGCGGCACCCGGCGCTAATGCAACGTCAACAGATGTTAGAGGTCAGGGCCAGAGTTCGTTAGCGGTGAGAGCTTGGCTTGCGCCCTCCGCCGTGGCTCGCTTTTCCACCTTTGCTGGCGATCTCGCGTTGCTTCGCGGGATCCATCGCCGCGAAGCCCCGTTTTGATCCGCCGCTCTTTGATGCTGCCATTTGCTTTCTCCCAATTGATGGCAGCCGGGCAACGCTATCGTGGGCCCGCGGTTCATAATGCTGATCGAGATTAGGGAACTGCCGTGCGAACGCACTTCGTCCGACAGATCAGGCAGCCTCCTTGGGCTCTTGCCAATCCGATGGAGCTACGCGCACGAGCTCTGTGCCGCAACGCTTGCAGCGGCTTCGCCAACTACCCTTTTCGACGTGGATGTGCCGACCCGAGCGACGGTGTCCAAGGATTCGACACAGAATTTGCGCGATCACCAGCCCAAGCTCCTGTAACTAGTCCGATACGCCGATCTGCACGGGCTATTCAGTGACAAACTCATTACAATCACACGGATTAACTGCTTAAAAGTTAAGGCAATCAAGGTCGCACAAGGCAGCTTAACGCAGCCTGAGACCGATCCAGAGCGTACGCGGCGTGGCGCGCTCGACCGATCCGTCCCCCCCGATGCCCGCCATGACCAGTGTGTTGGTCAGGTTCTCGCCCCTGGCCACGACCTGGAAGCGGCGACCGAGCGGCCAGGATAGGAAGGCATCCAGGGTCGTCGCTCCCTTTAGCACTCGGGTGTTGAGATCATCTTCGAACTGCGGTCCAATCCTTCGGAGAACGAGCTGGGCGCCCTTCCGGTCACGTTCCCAGCTGGCGGACATGCTGGCCGCGACCTTGGGGGTTTGCGCCGGCCGCAGCCCGTCCAGGAAGGCAGCCGACCCGCTCGACTCCAATTGGGCGTGGGTGAAGCTCGCACCCGCGCTCAACGTCCATGGCCCCTTTGTCCAGACTGCCGATGCCTCGATGCCGCGAACGCGCACGGCGTCGACATTCTGGCGCTGGCGGAAGAGGCCTCCCGAAGCGACGAAGCCGACCTGGGGAAAATTCCCGGGACCTTGGCCCAGGGTCACATTCGCGATCGCCTCAGACAGGCTGTTGACGAAACCCGTGACCGAGACCTGAAGGCCCCATTTCGAGAATTCGAGGCCGGTTTCGGCGCCCTTGAGCCGTTCGGGATCGAGCTCCGGATTCGACGCCGTTGCATCGAGGCCGGCACGAAACGGCCGGAACAGCTCATTGAGGGTGGGCATTCGCCAGCCAAGATAAGCGGCGGATCGAAGGCTGAGAGAGCTTGCCAACGGGACGCGCACTCCGGCGCGGGCCGTCGGAAGCCAGCCGTTTCGCCTTGCATAATGTTCATCGCGGAGCACTGCTCCAGTCGCGATTGTCTGCTCGAACAAATGCCCGTCGCTGATTTGCCAATGATCAATCCGTGCGCCGCCGCTGATTGTGGTGGCGCCGATCACGGCCGACACTTCCGTGAAGGCGCCGTTCGTCCAGGTTTCGCCGCCGGCGCGGCGTCGCCGGGTCGGATTTCCGACGACAAAATTGGCGAGCTCGCGCGTTTCGCCGGTTGTTCGGCGGGCATCCGCGCCGAACCGAAGCTCGATGTCGTTCGACATTGGAGGCCTTAGTTCGACGCTACCGCCAAGTCCGTGCGACGGGACGGAATCCTGCAGCAGCACAGGTGTCGCGGTGACACGACCAGCGCTCAATCCGGCCGTGCTGCTCCTTAGATTACGCCACTGCCAATAGCCGAGTGCGCTCCACTGCCACGATCCGCGGCCTACCAGTCGCATGGAAGCATCCGCGCCGTTGGTCCGGTCGCTGCTGAAATCCGTGCCTCTCGTGCGCCAGTCGTGAAAGCCGGACAGGCTGGTTTGCATTTCGACATCGCTGCTCACCGGCGCAACGAAACGAGTGCGGGCGCTCCATTGCCGATAGGGTGCGCTTTCGTCGGCAGGTCCGCGCGTTTCGGCCGTTATTGGCACAAAGCCGTCACTTCGGGCTCCTCGCGCCCCGAGGCTCAGCACCCCTCCGGCGGCAGGTAATCCGACACGGCCCAGGGCTTCCAGAGACCCCCTGCTACCCGCATCGACTTCGGCCACAGCGCCTGTGTCCGCCCGGCTCGTCATCTCGATGGTGCCGGCCAAGGCGCCGGGTCCGTTCGCGACGCTTCCGCCGCCCCTCACGACACGGATTCCCGACAGGCTTGCAGCGTCGTAGGCTGGCCAATTGACCCAGCCACCGAACGGATCGCTTTGGGGCACTCCGTCCAGCATAAGGAGCGCGCGGCTCGATGCATTTCCGCCCAGCGCCCGGAGGGTCACGCCTTGGCTGGTCGGGTGGCCACTGCGTGAGTCCGAGCGCCGAAACAGCTGCACGCCCGGTACATCCTTGAGGATTTGATCGAGCTCATGGCTTGGCGCCTGGCGGATCCGCCGAGCACCGATCAATTCCGTTGCGTAGACCTGGTTCGACCTTGCTTCCGGCAAGGCAGTGCCGGTGATGATAATTGCCGGCGGAGGAGGCGGCAGAGTGTCGGCCAAGGATCGCCTACGCGATGCAGCTAAGGGTCGTGGGGGCCCGGCCCGCCCAGGCTAGCTCCAGCAGATCGTCAGGCATCCTCACGCGGGCAAAAGCCCTGCAGAAAGGCATCGGTTCCGTCCAGCCGAAATCCCGCATCGGCACATCGGTTGAAACCCTGAGAATATAATCTTGGTTTAAAATTAGTTGATGAATGCTGGGTAAATTGCTCTAATTCCGGACATTCTTTGAGCGACTCGGATCATCTTGGACGGGGAAAGGGGCACCCCGGTGAACCCTAATAACGGTCGGAGATTGATGAAAATCGGGGTGGGGCGACGCTTCGCCGTGGTCGCGGCCGCCTCCTCGATCCTTGCCAGCATCCCATCGGCGGTGGCCTCCCAGTCTCGGCCGGTGGTACGTCCGACCCGCGAGGAAGTGACGCGTCCGGTCACCCAGCCTCGTCCTCAGGGAAGTCGGCTCGAAGTCACTGGCGGGATCGAGCGTGCGCCCTGCGCTCTTGAGGGTCCGGAATTCAAATCGATCCATTTCGTTCTTCGCGGCGCGGAGTTCGACGGGCTCCAGGGTCTAACCCGTGCCGACCTGGTCTCAGCCTACCAGTCCTACATGGGACAAGACGTTCCCATATCGACAGTGTGCGAAATCCGGGATCGGGCGGCCACCATGCTGCGCGATGCGGGATACATCGCCGCGGTCCAGGTTCCCGAGCAGCGCATCGACGGCGGCATTGTCCGATTCCAGGTGCTGATGGCGCATTTGACGCAGGTCCGCGTTCGTGGCGAAGCGACCGGCGCGGAGTCAGTGCTGGCCGGCTATCTTAGCCAGCTCACCAAACGGCCTCTGTTCAACCGGTACGAAGCCGAACGGTACCTACTGCTTGCAAGCGACCTGCCCGGTTACACCGTGCGCCTGACGCTCCGGCCGGCGGGCACTGCCCCGGGCGATGTGATTGGCGACGTCACCGTTCAGCGACTTCCAGCTTATGCCGATTTCATCGTCCAGAACGGCGGCTCCAAGGAGCTCGGCCGCTGGGGCGGCCTGCTTCGGGGTCAGTTGTTCGGCCTGACAGGCCTTGGGGATCATACGTCCCTTTCCGTCTACAGCACCTCGGATTTCAAGGAGCAGCAGACGCTCCAGCTCGCGCATGACATGCGCTTGGGTTCCCAGGGGCTTAGCCTCGCCGGAGCGTTCACCTATGCCTGGGCACGGCCATCCATTCCCGATGCCCACGTCTTGTCCAAGACCCTCCTCGGAACGGTCGAGCTCGCCTATCCCTTCGTTCGTCGGGAATCCGCGACTTTGCGCGGTTCGGTCGGCATGGACATCATCAACCAGGACGTCGATCTCGATCATATACTTCTGAGCCGCGACAGGCTTCGAGTGCTGTTCATGCGGCTTGGCTTTGACGCGATTGCGACGAACTGGTCCCGCACCGGCTTTTCCTCGTCGGAACCGCCTTGGCACGTGAATGCGCTGTTGGAACTCAGGCAGGGCATCCACGGACTGGGCGCAAGCGACGATTGCGGCCCTGCCGGAATCGATTGCCTCAATGGCGACGAGGTCCCGCCAAGCCGGCTCAACGGGCAGTCCGATGCCACCCTTCTTCGATTGACCGCCTACGGCGAATATAGGCCGGTCCCGAAGCTGACCCTGGCACTCGGCGCGCGAGCCCAGGTTACAGGAAAGCCGCTGCTCAGCTTCGAGGAGTTTTCCGCGGGTAACTATACCGTCGGACGGGGATACGACCCAGGCGCCCTCCTGGGTGACAAGGGTTTCGGAACACAGGCCGAAATCCGTTACGGCAGCCGCACTCCCTTGAGCGCGAAAAAGCCGGCGGTCGAGGGCTATGCCTTCTGGGACCATGCGATGGTTCGCAACCACGATGGTGCCCTGATCGTGCAGGGCAAGCAGCACCTGAACTCGGTAGGCGCTGGTGCCCGGGTTAATTGGGATCGCTTCACGCTCGATGCGGGATTAGCAGTTCCGCTTACTCATATCGGACTGCTCAACGATAAGCCCGATCCGCGCATCCTGATCTCCCTCACAACCCGATTGTGGCCATGGAGATATTGATGTTGACCGTTGTGTACCCTGCGTATCGCCTCAAGAGGCAAAAACTCCTGATCTCCTGCGCGACCCTCGCGATCGCGGCCGCAGCGCTGGCGCCGCAGCGCGCCAGAGCACAAGCATTCCAGGGTAGTCCGACGACCGCCGCCGGAACGATCACCTACGATCGCTCCACGCCCGGATCCGAGACAGTAACGGTCGGCAGTTCCACGGCGACCATCAACTGGACGCCAACCGACAATCAGGAAGTCGGCAACATCAATTTCCTGCCAGGCGGAAGCTCCGCCACCTACAAGGGTGCCGCGGGTCTATCCGACTTCACCGTTCTGAACCGAGTCGTCCCGAACGACCCAACGCGCAAGATCGAGCTCAACGGAACCATCCTGAGCAAGCTTTCGGACAATAGTACTGGCGGCAATATCTGGTTCTACAGTCCCGGCGGAATCCTGGTTGGATCCGGAGCCGTCATCGACGTTGGCGGACTGCTTCTCAGCTCGATCGACCTCCCCAACGGGTTCTCGACGAGCGCCAGCGGATTCACCGCTTCATTCTCGAAGACTCAACCCAGCTCCGGCAGCATCCAGGTCACTAGCGGTGCACAAATCAACGCGCGCAACAGCTATGTCGCGCTCGTAGGTCCTCGTATCGAGCAAGGCGGAAACGTCCAGGTCAAGGGATCTGCGGGTTATGCCGCAGCCGATGCCGTCAACATGTCGCTGAACCAAGGCTTCTTCGACATCGAGGTTCCGCTCAATCAAGGCACGTCGGACGGGAACGGAATAGTTCACACGGGTACGACGGGCGGACCGGCCAATGTCGGCTTATCGGACAATCACACCATTTACATGGTCGCCGTCCCCAAGAACAACGCACTCACCATGCTGCTGGGCGGGTCGATTGGCTTTGCCCCGGCAGCTCAAAACGCTGCCGTCGTTAATGGCGAGATTTTTTTGTCGGCAGGATTCGGATTCAACGGCCTTGGCGAGGTTGGCGGGTCGCCAGGAACTGGCAACATCAACATCGGGGCGCCTAGTGGCGCGACCTTTACGTCGGAAGTGTTCGGAGTTGCAGACGGCTCGATCCTCGTCGGCGCAACGGGGGGCGACGTCTCATTCACCGGCGGTGACATAACATTGTTCGACGATCTGGTTGACGGCATCGGAGACATCAAGCTGCTGGCTGACAACGGACATACGCTGAGCTCAACGGGCGATATGTTTCTCTCGTCGGGCAATACGATAGAGGTCAGCGCCGACCATGGCGGCAAAATCAACGTTCCGGGAGACCTCGACCTCTTTTCCGAAGGGCTTCTCTCTCTGTCGGACGACAATGGCCTCGGCACGATCACAATCGGAACATTTACGTTTTTCGCGCCGGACGTCGACAGCAACGCGGAATTGAACGTCAACAGCGTGTTTGGTGAGTTCGCGGGAGACGCCGACGTCAGCGACATCGATATCCCGGGTGATCTCCAGCTGGTCGCCGACGGCAATCTCACCGCGACCAACGTGACGGCAGGAAAGTCGCTGACCCTTTTCGCGGACGGCAACCTGACGGTTGAGGGCGCGACGGTGACCGACCCCAACGGCACTGCATTCTTCAGCGCGACGGGAACTGCGACCTTCTTCGACATCATCAAGGCATCGACCATTTTCGTGTCGTCAGCCGATTTGAACGTCGGAGATGGGGCGTCCCTGGGGGTAGCCGGATTCACTCAGTTCATTGCGCTCAATTCGATGAACGACAATCCGATGTTCATCGGAGCAGGGCTGACGCCGACTCCTGGATCCTACGTGCTGAACGAAGACGGCGATATTCAAACCAAGAGCATCAGCCTTAACGCCTTCTCCGTTAGCGACGCACCGACACCGGACATCATCATTGGTGACGTCCACATCGACGGGAGCCAGACTCCGGGCGGTGGGATCAGCCACATCCTCGTTGGAACCAGTAATGGATCGATCAAGATCCTGGGCGACATTCGCTGGACCGATGCCGGCACGTCCGACAACCTTACTTTCGACGCCGGCAACGCCGTAGAGGTCAATACCGACACCGGCAGCCTGCTCATGACGGACGCAGCAGGAAAACTGGGTGGCAACCTGCTCCTTAACGCGCCCAATTTGTGGATCGCGAGCCAGTCGATCCTCACCCAGCTTGAGTCCAATCCCAATTTCGCGGGCCGCGATACGGCGCTTGCCACCAATGGGGGCGTTTCGAACCCGCTTGGATTTGTCGGCGCCAACGGAATTACTGCCATTCCCGGAAGCACCTTCTTCGTCCAGAACAGCGGCACCGCGAATGATATGGGCGGCATCACGCCCGGCAACCGCGGACTGTTCATCGAGAATGCCGGAGCGAACGGCGTCGCGGTCACCATTTACGGTCGACAGGTAAATGCGGACGGCACAAGCGTCACCGGCACTGCCTTCGCGGGCGCAACTCGCACGTTGGGACCGTTTACCAACGGATCGACGATCAATGGCGCAGCGATTGGCAGCGTCCCGCCGCCTTCGCCGCCACCTTCGCCGCCGCCTTCGCCGCCGCCATCACCTCCGCCGTCGCCGCCGCCTTCGCCGCCACCCGCGCCGCCGCCATCACCACCGCCTTCGCCGCCACCGTCGCCGCCTCCGGCGCCGCCGCCATCACCACCGCCTTCGCCGCCACCGTCGCCTCCCCCGGCGCCGCCACCGCCTCCGCCAGCTCCACCGCCGTCGCCACCGCCTTCGCCGCCACCGCCTTCGCCGCCGCCCCCGACGCCTCCGGCCGCGATTCAGGGTTCGGAGACGGTCCTCGGGCCGATCCAGCAGGTCACTGGCCCAAGCCAAATCATCGCTCCCGATCCGATCGATCAGCAGCAGGAGCAACAGGAACAGCAGCAGAAACAGGCCGACAAAGAAGGCGACAAGAATGGCGAAGGAGACGATTCCGGCGTCGATTCGGCTCTTGGCCTCATCAACGCAGGGCCGGTGCAGATGAAAAGCGACTTCGAGCAACCCGTCACCAGCGGCGGTCTCGGGGTCACCAGCGACACCCCTGGAACCAACGACTGATCGGAGGATCCGATGGGCAGGATTTCGATTGCGATTGTAGCAGCGGCCGCCGCGGTGGCGGGCGCCAACTCAACCTGGGCAGCGACGCCGCTCAGCGTGCGCGACAGCTGGCGCATCGGCAATTCGGGGACGAGTTTTTGCTCTGCCCAAAGCCTCACCACGGACAAGGCTCTGACCGGCATGTTCGACGCGGGCTATGCCATCACCTGCCGCGATGCCGCTCTGGCCGTCGGCAAGCTCTACAAGGTGCGCGACACTCGGGATGCAGCCGCGCGGATCGCCGCCGACAGGGATGCTCGCGCCAAATGCGATAACCCGCATCGCGGCAACATTCCGGGCATCGGGGCCGTGGATGTGATCGACTGCAAGCTCAGGGAGGCGGACGTAATCTATCGCGCCTACGAGCTTCGCAAAGGCAATATGGTGTACGCGGCCCACGGCCTCGGCGGTTATGACAGCGCTCTCCAGCTGGGTCTGAAGAGCTTGGTCGAGGACCAACCGGCGAAAGGCGAAATTTCGATTGCCACAACCGGGCTGGGCGATCCGGCGGCCTTCGCTCGAGTCCAGGCGGGAACCCTGGCTCCGGACAAGGCCTTGGAAGAGGCCTATCGTCGCAATAATGCCGGCAGTTACGCCGAAGCGGCCGAATTCTTTGCAGCCGCGAGCAGCAGTGCTGCCGACACTTCACTCAATCGTGCCGAGGCGCTGGTCAATGAAGCACTTCAGAAGTCAAACCTCGGCCGCTTTGCGGAAGCGGACTCACTGTTTTCCCGCGCCGCCCAGTTGGTTGGAAACGACCCGGTCGTTGCACGTCGCTTGCGCAACTACCGCGCCATCCATGACTTGAATCAGGTCGATCCCAAGGCTGCGCTGGAAGAGCTCGACAAGCCTCTTCCGAAGGCATCACTCGTCAGCGACGACACCGGCACCGGAAAGCTGGAAATCGATTCTTCCATGGCCATGCGGCTCAACGCAGATTCCAAGTTCGGCCAACAACTGGGCGCGGCGACCGACGAATTGCTTCCCGCCGAGAAAATCCAAATCCTCGATGGGCAGGCGATGCAACTGCGCGGCACTTCACTTCGGCTCACCGGGAATCGAGCCGGCGCGCAAGAAGCACTGCACGCTGCCGACGCCAAGCTTCAGGCCGTTCGCGGCGGCAAGGTCGCCTCGATTCTGTGGATGCGGGCGCAGATTTTCGGCGACCTCGGAGCCATCGCCGAAGAAGCCGGCGACAAGGCGGAAGCGGACAAATTGTACCGCGACGCCGTCAACCTCCTCGAGGTCAACTACCCCGGCACCGCCGTGCTGCTCAATTCCAAGGCGCGGCTGGCGGGCTATCTCGCACGCTCCGGACAGCTGCAAACGGCGGAAGCCATGTTCAGCGACATCGTCCACTCGCAGCCCGATACCAGCAACCTTCCGCCGAGCTTCGCGAATGTGCTGCGGCCTTATGTTGACCTGCTCCTGAAGAAAGGCGACGACCCCAAGGCCGATGCGGAAATTTTCGCGGCGACGCAGCTGATGATCAGGCCGGGGCTCGCGCAGACGCAGGCAGTTCTCGCGCGTGAACTGACCGGAGGTACTGACGAAGCATCCAGGTTATTCCGCCAGTCGGTCACCCTCACCAGGCAGGCCGAGCGTGCGCGCATTGAGCTTGCCAGGCTGCAGGATCTAGCCAAGCCGAGCCCGCAGGAAATGGTGCGCGCCCGCGTTCTTCGTGCGACCCTCGACTCCTCGCAAAAGGAGCAGCTGACCACCCAGGCAGCGCTTTCGAGCTTCCCGCGCTTCCGAGCGGTTTCGAGCGACACCATTCCGCTGCCCGACCTTCAGAAGATCCTGAAGGACGGCGAAGCCTATTACCGCATGACCATCGTTGGCGATCACGTCTACGCCATGCTTGTGACGCCATCCGCGGCGCATGCGGTGAAGCTCAAAGTCACATCCAAACAGATTGGCGAGCAGGTCGATGCGCTTCGCGACACGATTTCGAAGGTCGAAGGCGGCCAGCGCACGACGTATCCCTTCGACGTGGGGCTGTCTCACCAACTGTACGAAGAGCTCTTCGGCCAGTTCGCGTCGAGCTTGCCTGCCGTCAAGCACCTGATCTTCGAGCCCGACGGTGCGATGCTGCGTCTTCCGATCAACCTGCTGGTCATGGATCAGGCATCGGTCGACGCTTATCAGAAGCGGGCCTCGGCAAGCGACGAAGCCGCCTATGACTTCCGCGGCATCCAATGGCTCGGGCGAGACCGCGATATCAGTACTGCGGTCAGTCCGCGGTCCTTCGCGCAGTTGCGAAGCGTGCCTCCATCCGCCGGCCGAAGGGAATATCTCGGCCTCGGCGAGAACACCCCGCCATCGGCGTCCGCCGAGGGACAGGTTCCCGCTGCTGCCGACCGCGACTGCATCCTGCCATTGTCGTCATGGACTCATCCGATCTCCGCCAAGGAACTCGAAACCGCGGCAACGATCCTGAAACAATTCGACCCCACAGGTGTGCAGATCGTCACCCGCGACCAGTTCACCGACACCGGCCTCGAAGCCCGTGAGGATCTGAATCAGTACCGCATCCTCCATTTCGCGACCCACGGCGTCGTGACTGCACGCGCCGCCAAATGCGCGGCGCAGCCGGCGCTGCTCACAAGCTTCGGCGGCAGCGGCTCCGACGGCCTGCTGACTTTCCGCGAGATTTTCGACCTTCATATCGATGCCGATGTCGTGATTCTCTCGGCTTGCGACACCGCCGGCAAGGCGAGCGCCGCGGCGACCCAGCAGGCCGGCCTGTCAACCGGCGGCGACGTTGCACTTGACGGGCTCGTGCGCGCCTTCGTCGGCGCCGGAGGACGCCTTGTCATCGCCAGCCATTGGCCGGTTCCCGACGACTACAATGCGACGGAGCGGCTGATAACGGGCCTGTTCTCGGCGCCACCGGGAACTCCGACGGTCTCTGCATTGCGCATGTCGCAACGCCAGCTGATGGACGACGTCAACACGTCGCATCCATTCTATTGGTCGGCATTCGCGGCGGTTGGAGACGGCGAGATTCCGATCATCCGCAAGGTCAAACCGCAAATCGCGACTGCTACCAAATAGGGCGTTTACTGTTCCTGGATTTCAGGAGTGATCTGCGGATCGCCGCAGCGGCAGGTCGTGACCCTGGGAGCGACGCGGCGTTTCGGCGGCGGAGCGGGCTGACTTGCCTGGGTTGGCGCGTTCACCTGCTCGGCAGACGCGAGAACGATCTGCACCGGCCGCTGCTGAGATTGATCGGCCTTGACGGCTTCACCCTTCGGCGGCTCGGCCATTGCCGGGCCAACGCTGGCCAAAAGCGCAGCAATTACAATGGCAGAAGCACGCATGGCTTTCTCCGTCATTCGCGGAGAAGCTACGAAAACATCCTTTTTGAAGGCCTAAGCTAAATGGTTAAAACCATTGCATGAATCGTCACTGCCGGTTGAACTGACCCAAAAAATTGCCGTTATTTCAACGATATAACAATACCGGCCGTCAGTGTCTGCAAGCCGACATTCGTTGACTTTCCGTTAACCAAATGGCAAATTGATCGTCTTGACTCAGTCAAGGGGGCAATAATGGCAACTAGTCTTTCGACTTCGAACAACCGCAAGATGATTCTGACGACTGCGGCGATCATCGCCGTCGGTGTTGGGGCCTATGGCCTCGGGCGGATTTATCCTCCCCTCGGCCCGAGTTCAGGTACGGTTGGCGCTTCTCAGCGCTACGTTAACAGCCAGGTCGGCGACAAGGACGTGACGCTGGGCGATACGTCCGTACCGGAGTTGATGCAGACCGACGCTTTTGAAGCGATGGTCCGCAATCCGACCTTCCGCGCACTAGCGCGCGATCCGAAGTTCCAGGCGCTCGCGCAGAACCCGGTGGCGATGGCGGCCCTGGCGGCCAATGCCGATGCTTTCAAGGCGATCGCGAACAACCCGCAGGCGTTCCAGGACCTGGCGCAGGCGGCGCAGCAATTGTCCGCGAACAACGGCGCGGCTAGCGGGATTGGAACCCAGGCCGCTTCCGCTCTCGCGACGAACGCGGACAGCTTCAAGACGCTCGCTACGCAGCCGGCGGTAATCCAGGCGATTGCCGATCACGCGGTCGCGTTCGAAGCGCTCGCGGGGCATGACGCGGCGTTTCAAGTGATGCTTCAGAACGCCGAGGCGTTCGCGCGATTTGGCGGCAATGTCGCGGCTTTCGAGCAAGCGGCAGCAAACGCTTCGGGCGACAAGGTGATGGCGACTGAAGCCAAGTCGTTCGAAACACTGGCGGCTGACGCCAAGGCCATGAACGCGCTGAAGGCGGATTCGAATTTCTTCCAGACGCTCGCTGCGAATGCGAAGGCCTTCGACGCACTTTCGTCCACCGACGCCAAGTTCGATGCAGCGTTCAACGACCAGGCGATCAAGGCCATCGGCGACAATGCCAAGGCGTTCGACGCGCTCGCATCCAATCCCAACATGCTGAACGCGGCCGTCACCCAGGCGCAGTCGATCGATGCGGCATTTGGCGGCTCACCCAGCAATGGCGCCGTGCAGGCGCTCCTCAACAATGCCAGCTCGTTTGCGACGCTCGCGTCTCAGCCGGCGGCAGCCCAGGCGGTCGTCGATCATGCGCAGGCGTTCGCGGCGCTCGCCGGTCACGATGCGGCGTTCGAGGTGATGCTTCAGAATGCCGAAGCGTTCGCGCGTTTCGGCGGCAATGTCGCGGCCTTCCAAGAGGCGGCGGCACGCGCGTCGAGCGACAGCGTCATGGCGACCGAAGCCAAGTCGTTTGAAGCGCTCGCCGCCGACGCCAGGGCGATGAACACGCTGAAGAGCGACACGAACTTCTTCCAGACGCTCGCTGCGAATGCCAAGGCATTCGATGCGCTTTCATCCACGGATGCGAAGTTCGACGCGGCGTTCAACGACAAGATGCTGAATGCCATCGCCACCAATGCGAATGCGTTCGAGAAGTTCGCTTCCAACGCCCGCGCCATCCAGGTCGGAGCCAATGCCGCTCAGACATTGAGCGTGCAGGCAAAGGCAGCATCAGCTGCGGATGCCCATTCGATCGACGCCAGGGCGGTGCAGCTTGCTGCAGCGTACCCGCAGGCTTTTGCGGTCATGAGCCAGAATGCGCCGGCGTTCCAGGCGCTCGCGGGCCAACCTCAGGCACTTCAGATGTTCGCGAACAATGCCCAGGCATTCGCAGTTCTGGGTCATGATGCGAACTTCCAGTCTTTGGTAACCAGCTCCGCCTTTTCGGCGGCGGCGCGTAGCCAGGGCTTTGCTGACGCCATTGGCGGCAACGCAAACTAGGGCCATGGCGCGGGGGCGTCCAAAGGGGGCACATGAGGGGAGTTGGCGCACGGCCGCGTGATTGTCTGGCCGTTTTGACTGGGGTGGCACTGTGCGGGGTCTCGGGCTCCGCGCTGGCCCAGGGATTGCCCAATCCGCCGACTCCCAAGCCCAATCCCACGGTCGTCAGGGAAGGCCCGGTGCACGTCCCTCCAGACGCATCGGGCATCGATCTCAGCGAGATCGACAGCAACGACCTCGAGCTACTCTATTTCGATCCGGCGCAAACCTATCTCACGCCATATATCGGGCGCGCGTTCACCAACGCACTCCAGTTCCACAAGAAGAAGTTCAACTGGACGCCCTGGGATCGGACGACCGTCCTGCTCAAGGATTTCGGCGATTACGGCAATGCGGCCGCGCGCGGCTCGCCCAACAATGCCGTGCTGCTCGACGTTGCTCCGCTCAGCCAGACGATGGAGACCTTCTCCCCCGGCGAGCGGTTTTTCACACTAACCAATCACGAGCTCGCGCACGTCGCGACAATGGACGTGTGGAACAGCAGGGACGCCTCATGGCGCAAGTTTCTTCACGGCAAGCCGATGCCGCTGCAGGAACATCCAGAATCGATCCTGTGGAATTATCTCGCGACGCCCAGGACGAACGTTCCGCGCTGGTACCTGGAAGGTAGCGCGGTCTTCTTCGAGACATGGATGGCAGGCGGGCTTGGGCGCGCGCAGGGCGGCTTCGACGAAATGGTTTGGCGCGCCCGGGTGCGCGACAACGACCGCTTCTTTTCCCCTCTGGGCCTCGAATCCGAAGGCATTGCCGTCGATTACCAGGTGGGGGTCAACGACTATCTCTACGGGACGCGCTTCTTTTCCTATCTCGCGCTGACCTACGGCCCTGAAAAGGCGGTCGACTGGCTTCGCCGGCCCGAGGATAGCAAGGCCTTCTATGCCGCGCGTTTCCGTGAGGTCTTCGGAAAGCGGCTCGACGAGGTGTGGGACGACTGGATCCGCTTCGAGCATGATTTCCAAAAGGCGAATCTCGCCAAGCTCGCCCAATATCCTCTTACCCAAACGCAGCCCATCAGTGCGCATGGGCTCGGCTCGATCTCCCGCGGCTTCGTCGACACCAAGACAAACAGCCTTATCGCCGCGTTTCGCTACCCAGGTACGATCGGCTTCGTCGGACGCCTCGACCTAGCCACGGGCAAGCTGACGAAGCTCCAGGAAATCAAGGGGATGATGCTCTACAAGGTGACGAGCCTCACCTTCGATCCGCAGACGCGCCAAGCTTACTACACTGAAGACAATGGCGCCTACCGCGACATCGTGTCGGTCGATGTCGACACTGGCCGCAAGGAAATGCTGCTTCGCGACGCGCGGATCGGCGACCTGGTCCTCGATCCTCTCGACAAGACGATCTGGGGCCTCCGCCACCAGAACGGCTTTGTTACGATCGTCAGGCTTTCCCCGCCGTATCGGACGTTCAACCAGATCCACACGTTCAAATATGGGCAGATCCCGTTCGACCTCGACATTTCGCCCAACGGGACCTTGATGTCCGCATCGTTCGGAGAGGTGAACGGCGACCAGACCCTGCGCGTGTGGCGGATGGACTCGCTTGCACGCGGCGAACCGGAGGAGGTGGCGCGTCTCGCGCTTCCGCCCTCGATGCCGGAGGGATTCACCTTCGCTCCAGACGGTCGGACGATGTACGGCACATCCTATTTTACGGGCGCGTCGAACGTGTTTCGGTTCGATATCCTCACGAAGAAATATGATGCAGTCAGCAACTCATCGACCGGATTCTTCCGGCCGATCGTACAGGCCGACGGATCACTGATCGCTTATGAATATAGCGGTGACGGTTTGCAGCCGGTACGATTCAAGCCGCAGGTGCACGACGACCTTGGAAACGTCGAATTCCTCGGCACAAGATTGGTCAATACTCGCCCCGAGCTCAAGCAATGGGGTGTCGGCTCCCCTGCGAAAATCCCGTTTGATGAGCTGGTCACGGGCCGCGGCAAGTATAGTTCGGTAAAGGAGCGGAAGTTCGCCGGCACCTATCCGATCATCCAGGGATATAAGGGCGCGATCTCGCCTGGCTGGTTCTTCCATTGGGAAGACCCGCTGCAGTTCAACCAGATCAGCGCCGAACTCAGCGTGTCCCCCTTCGACCATATGGATCTGAAGGAACGGCTGCACGCGAAGCTTCAGCTCAAGACGCTGAACTGGGACGTCAGATATTTCCACAACGCAGCCGACTTTTATGACATCTTCGGGCCGGTGAAGCGCAGTCGCAAGGGCGATTCCGTCATTGCGACGTACAACAAGACCGTCATCTACGATCCGCCCCGCCAGCTCGATCTGTTCGCGACAGGCGCGGTATTCACCGGGCTCGAGGTCCTTCCGACCGCCCAGAATGTTCCGGGACCCAAGAACATCGGATCGGTCGAGGTCGGCGCCAAATATACCAATACGCGCAAGTCATTGGGCGGCGTCGACCATGAAAAGGGCATTGCCTGGCGCGTCACTGCAGGCGTCGATTATGCGCAGAACCGCGCCTTCCCGAGGCTCGCCGGCGGGATCGATTATGGCGTTCCACTGCCGCTCGCGAACAGCTCGATCTGGGCCTACGCCAGCGCCGGAACCGTCGCGGGGCGCCGCCTCGACCCGCTGGCTGCCTTCTACTTCGGCGCCTTCCGCAACAACTATGTCGATAACCGGCCGGAGAAAAGGTACCGCGAGATGGAAAGCTTCCCCGGCTTTTCCATCGACGAGATCGCAGCGCGTCGCTTCGCCAAACTCACCGGGGAGGTGAACCTGCCGCCGATCCGCTTCGCCGAAGTCGGAACGCCGGTCTTCTTCCTGAGCTACATCCGTCCGGCCGTCTTCGTCGGTGGAATGGCGACCCAGGAGCCCGACCGAACCAGCCATCATTATGCGGACGTCGGAGCGCAGTTCGACCTCAACTTCACAGTAGCGCTCAGGCTGCCGATGGTTCTTTCCTTCGGGGCGGCGGGCGGCTGGCGGGACGGTCATTATCGCAAGACGGAATGGCTCGCTTCGCTTAAGATCATGTGAGCCGATGAGCTGGATTCTGACCGAAGGCCTGCACTGGGGCATCGCATTGGTACCGGTGCTCGTTCTGCTCGCTGTGTTCGTCTGGCTCGACGCGTTCGCTCTGATGAGCCTCAAGGAAGTCCTGGTGCTTCTCCTCCTCGGCGCGATCGCGGCGCTCGTCGCCTGGCCCATCAGCGGCCGGCTCCTCGATACCCTCCCGATCGGCTTTTCGCTCTACAGCCGCTTTGTCGCGCCCTGGATCGAGGAAGCGATCAAGGCGGCGATCATGATCGTCCTCTTCCGGATGAACCGCATCGGATACAAGCTGGACGCGGTCATTTCCGGCTTCGCGATCGGTGCCGGATTCTCGGTCGTCGAGAATATCTTCTACCTAACCATCTTCCCGAACTACGGCACGGGGACCTGGTTGGTCCGGGGATTCGGAACGGCGATCATGCACGGGACCACGCTCGCCGCGCTCGCCGCGATCGCGCATGAATTCGCCGAGCGCGAGACCCGCGAAGCCGCATCCGACTTCGACTTCAGCATCCTCTGGTTCGTGCCTGGATATGGCGTCGCGGTCGCGCTCCACACCGCGTTCAACCAGTTCCCGGACCGTCCGGTGATAGCAATGATGGGTGCGGTCCTGATCGCCCCCGTCGCCCTGATCGCTATCCTCAGCCTCGGCGCGGCGGAGGCGCAGCGCTGGCTCGTCGCGGAATGCGCCGAACACAAGTCCCAGGTAGAGGCGCTTCGGGCCGGGCGGTGGCCGCCGGGGCTAGCGGGGCAGAAAATAGCGGCTCTGGCGGAGCGCATGGACCCGGAGTCGGTGAAGCGGGTCCGTCGTTACTGGGAATTGCAGGCGTGGCTCGTCGCTGAGGCAGAAGAAACGATGATGGAGGAAGCTGCCGGGGAAGCGGAATTCGATCCCGAACAGATTCGCTCGGCCATCGCAGAGTTGGACGGCCTCCGGAAGGCGCTGGGCCGAAGTACCTTTGCCGCGGTGCAGGCGTTGCTCCCATTCAGCCGCAATGACCTCTGGGAAGTGTCGGAGCTGAAACAGCGGCTCGGCGGACGTTCCTAGCCAACCGGCTTCCTGGTTACACTTTCTTAACCAACCGGTGCGCATCGCGGTTTGAGGCAGGAGGCGCGTCTATGCCGATGCTGGCCCACTTCGAGGAATTGCCCGTTGAGAACCGCCGCACGTCCACGAGGCGTGCGCTGATGCTCGGTGTCGGCACAGGGACGGAACCCGTCACCATCCTCGATCTTTCCTTGACCGGAGCCTTGCTCGAGACGTCAGTCCCCATGCTGGTCGGCTCCTATTTCGAGATCGACATCCCCGTCGCCGGCCGCGTCGAAGCGATCGTCGTTTGGAACAGCGGGGAATATTACGGCTGCCAGTTCGAGCATCCGATCGCGCCCTCAGCACTCAGCGCTGCACTGGTGCAGGCGGAAGCCGCTGTCTCCGGGAAGGGCGAACCTTTCCGTCCCGATCCGGTCGACGAACTCAAAGCCCTGAGTTCCGAAGTCGAGCGTATCGCCTGGAAAATGGAGCTGGCGCTGAAACGCCTGACGAAGAAGTAGCGCCCGCCTTCCTTGCCGCGGGAATCGCGGCAGGCTAGCCCGCACACATGCTCTTTGCAGGCGTCGAACTTGGCGGGACAAAATGCGTCGCGATCCTCGCCCGCGACCCGAACGACGTCGTTGCGCGCGAAATCGTCCGCACGACCTCCCCCGACGAGACGCTCGGTTTCCTTGAGCAAATCCTTCGCAAGTGGAGCACTAGTCACGATCTGTCCGGGCTCGGCATTGCAAGCTTCGGCCCGATCGACGTCATCCCCGGCTCAGCGACCTATGGACATATGCTCGCGACCCCCAAGCCCGGCTGGCCGGGCGCGGACATCGCTTCGCGGCTGCAGTGCGCCGCCGGAGTTCCGGCCGCGCTCGACACCGATGTCAACGGAGCTGCCTTGGCAGAAATGCGCTGGGGAAGCGGACGGGGTTTCGACGATTTCGCTTACGTCACGGTGGGTACCGGCATTGGCGTGGGCCTGATCGTCAGCGGCAAGCCAACACGCGGATTTGCGCATTGCGAGCTCGGGCACGTCCGAGTCCCGCGTCCGGCCGGCGGCGATTGGCCCGGCACCTGTCCCTTCCATGGCGATTGCGTGGAAGGTCTTGCATCGGGGTCCGCGCTGCAGGCACGCCTTGGCGATCGCGTCGCGCAGCTTGGGGAGGATCATCCGGTGTGGGATGAGGTCGCCTGGGCGCTTGCGCAGCTTTGCCACGCGATCGTCTGCGCGGCGGCGCCGATGCGGATCGCGATGGGCGGCGGAGTGCTCGCGCATCAGCAGCACCTGATCGGCAAGATCAATCTACTGCTGGCGGCGAGCCTGAACGATTACCTGCATCTACCCGGTGAGGGTCAGTATGTCGTCGCACCCGAACTCGGGCTCGACGCGGGCCCGCTCGGAGCGGTCGCATTGGCAATCGAGGCCGTTCGCCCGCGATCCAATCTTCACGAAACTTCGCAGTGAGTGGCGTGGCCCCAACTAGTCGTGAGATCCCAGCCGAATTTCATCGTGCAGCCTTCGATCTCATAATGGAGAACTTCGGTTCCCACATAGGACCATGACTCGGGTCAACAGTCTGTTAACGATAGTTTAATGCCTATTGCGACCGGTCCACGGCGCTTTCGGACTACGCCGCGTAGGTCGTTCGTCCGCCGGTCACCGTGCGGACGACCTTGATATCCTTGATCTTGTCGTGCGGAATAGCGCGAGGATCATCGGATAGCAGGACGTAATCGGCGAGCTTGCCGGGCGCGATCGACCCCTTGCGATGCTCCTCGTGCGAATTGTACGCACCGTTCCATGTGTAGACGCGAAGCGCATCCTCCACGCTGATCCGCTGGTTCGCGCCCCACGTCTCGCCGTTCCAGCCCGTGCGCGTGACCATTCCCTGGATTCCCATCAGCGGCGCGAACGGCCCGGGCGGGAAGTCGCAGCCGCCAGCCACCTTGATGCCCGCGTCGAGGTAGGACCGATATGGCATCATGTGCTCCATCAGTGTCTCGCCGTAGAACTTGAACTTGTCGGGATTGTAATAAGCGTAGCTGGTGAAGCAGGCGGGGACCGCGTCCAATGCCTTCATTCGGGCAATGATCTCCGGATAGGCCAGCGTCGCGTGGGTGAGCTTGGGGCGAACGTCGCGCCTGGGGAACAGCCGCTGGGAACGCTCCAGCGACGTCAAATACATGTCCATCGCGACATCGCCATTGACGTGACAATTGGGCTGGATACCCGCGCGCCACATCCGCTCGACCCAGGCGTCGAGATCCGCCTGCTTGGTGGTGACATTGCCGTGATATTCGCGTCGGTTAGGGTAGCCGGCACGAATGGACATCGTACGTTCGGAGAAGGATCCGTCGACCGTATGTTCGGACGTGGCTCCGAGCCGGATCCATTCGTCTCCAAAGCCAGTGCGCCAGCCGTTCGCGACCATCGCATCGATCATCGGCTGCTCGGGCTCGTAGCTTACGCGGTGCAGCAGATTGCCGTCCTGCCGCACCTGCATGAGCGCCGAGAAATCGCCCCCCTCGTGGTGAACGGTGGTGAGGCCAAAGCGCGCGAACTGCTTTGAGATATGGGCGAGGCCGGCCTTCGCCCGCTGGAATTGCTCGGCCTCGCTGTACTTCGGAAACTTGCCCGCTTTCCACAGCACATCCTGCGCGTTGTCGGTTACGCGGCCGTTGAGCGCGCCATTCGAATCGCGATCGAACGTACCGCCGAACGGCTGCGGCGTTTCCTTTGTGACGCCAGCGAGCTCGAACGCCTTGCTGTTGACGAAAATGGTGTGGCCGCCTCGATGAGTTACGGCGACGGGATGGATGCTCGAGACGCGGTCGAGATCGGCGCGCGTCAGCGGGCGTCCATCCTTCACCTTCGTGTCATCGTAAAACATGCCCTGGACCCACTCGCCGGGAGGGGTCTTGGAGGCGCGCTCCTTCAGCTTGCTGACGATCGAATCAATGGTGACGAACTCGACCTCGTAAGGGTTGCCGACGAGGACGTCGTACAGGAGCGACTCCCCCACCGGATGGAGGTGGCAGTCGATGAACCCCGGGACGACCGTCATGCCCCGCGCGTCCACGATTTCCGTGCCTTTTCCGCTCAGGCCGCCGATCGCCTCATTCGATCCGACGGCGATGATCCGACCGTCGCGGACCGCGAACGCCTGTGCTTCGGGCGTACCGGGCTCCATCGTGATCACGCGGGCGTTGCGAACGATCGAGTCTGCGCTGCGCGGATCTGAAAGCGCCAGCGACCTCGCGGGCCATGCAGCGATCGCGGTTGCCGCGCCGCCAAGGATGCTTCTTCGGCTGAATCCGATCATTCTAGCTCCTTCGACGAGGCAGCGATGGCATTGCCGAGCTTCTCGACGATCTCGTCGATCTGCTGCTCGGTGACGATCAGTGGCGGCGACAAGGCGATCGTGTCTCCCGTCACGCGAGTAAGCAGTCCATTGTCGAACGCTCGCCGATAGACGTCATTCCCGCGCGCTCCGGGCCGTCCCTCGAGCGGATTTAGTTCGATCCCTCCAACGAGGCCGATATTGCGCACATCGATGACGTTGGGCGCCTGGCGCAGCATGTGCACCGCGTCTTCCCAATAGGCTTCGAGACCGCGCGCCCGCTCGAACAGCTGCTCCCGGGTGTAGATCTTCAAGGTCGCCATGAGCGCAGCCGAGGCTGCAGGATGGCCCGAATAGGTATAGCCATGCATGAGTTCGATCGTGCCCGCGGGCCCCCGCATGAGCGCGTCATGGACATGGCCCTGCACCGCTACCCCGCCCATTGGGATCACGCCGTTGGTCATTCCCTTCGCCATCGCGATCATGTCCGGCTCGACGCCGAATCGTTGCGCCGCAAACGCCGCTCCGAGGCGGCCGAAACCGGTGATCACCTCATCGAAGATGAGGAGGATGCCATGCTCCGAGGTAATGTCGCGGAGGCGCTCCAGATAGCCCTTGGGCGGCGGCAGGACGCCGGTCGACCCGGCCATGGGCTCGACGATGACGGCCGCGATCTTTTCCGCCCCGTGCACGTCGATAAGCCGCAACAGGTCATCTGCCAGCTCCGCGCCTTCGACCGGTTGGCCGCGCGAGAAGGCATTGCGATCGAGGTCATGCGTGTGGTGGAGATGGTCGACTTCGCGGAGAAGCGGGCCGAATGCGGCCTTGTTGTGGGGGATTCCGCCGACCGAGATCCCACCGAAGTTCACGCCGTGATAACCGCGCTTGCGCCCGACTAGCCACACGCGGTCCGGCTGGCCTCGCGCAATGTGATAGGCTCGCGCGATCTTCAGGGCGGTTTCCGCCGCTTCGCTGCCCGAGTTCACGAAGAAGACATTGCTGAAGCTTGGCGGGAGTATCGCCTTCAGAGCATCGGCCGCGCTGAATGCATAAGGATGCCCGATCTTGAACGGCGGTGCATAGTCCAGTTCCGTGATCGCCTTGGCCACGGCATCGACGATTTCTTTTCGCCCGTGCCCGGCGTTGACGCACCACAGGCCGGCGACGCCATCGAGCACGGGCCGGCCTTCGGGTGTAAAATAATGCATGCCTTCCGCGCGGGCGAGCAGCATCGGGTCGGACTTGAACTGGCGGTTGGCGGTGAACGGCATCCACCAAGCAGAAAGGTCCATTATGGGAGGCCTCCTGCTGGAAAGCTGACA